>Ga0255743_10000136_pt1 | contig 65287 bp, 44 predicted proteins | sample 101ome_19_FD_179950 | JGI IMG/M metagenome (GOLD analysis project Ga0255743, IMG submission 179950) | Coastal salt marsh microbial communities from the Groves Creek Marsh, Skidaway Island, Georgia - 101405AT metaG (version 2) | ecosystem: Environmental > Aquatic > Marine > Intertidal zone >... | reverse complement strand
GCGGATCAAAAGGGCACGTCGAGCGCTTGCGCGCGTAATACACGCGCGAGATGAATACGACTAAACCCTGGTCAGGGTTTAGTCAGGGTTTGGGCGTTGCTTCTCGAGAGCTCGGTGTTGAGGCACCAGGAACGCGAGTGTCTGCATGAGGACGTCACTCTGTCTATCGCATGGCATAAAGGCCGGATGAATACCATGCATCATAAGTGTGTCTACAAGTATTCATCGACACGCGCAATCCTGGTGCCATCCGAGCGCGTTATCCGCGCACGTGCGGCGCGTGTTGCGAAAACTTGTCAAATTTTGGGCAAGGTAGAAACACCCGGGACGCAGCGGACCGGGTGTGGGGTGCCTCTCACAGATGTGAGTCCTGAGTCGTCGTATGTGAATGGATTTTCGAGCGATTTATCGCTGTTTGATACTTTACAAATTCAATACATTATACATTGGTCAATTGATAAAAAGTTACTTCGTCATGAGATTTAGCCACGCCCTTCTGGTCGAGTCAAGATCTGTCTGCGCCGAATGATAGCCAAGGCGACGCTAGCGATCCGATACTTCAACGTCGTAGTCAAGGGGGCCCCACCACGTCGACGGCCATGATCGGCATAATCCACCCTGACCTGGGAATTGGTAAGAGCGGATTTAGAAGAGCTGGAACCAACTTTTTAACGTTTAAGTAGGGGGCGCCGAGCGACTAGTAACTGATGTCGCACAATCCTTGAACAGTTGCGGTTACAAGGTGAAATGGATTTATTTGACTTCGTCATGAGTTAAAAAGGCGCATACATAGATGGCAGTTTACACAACCTATCACAACCAAGAACACTGCTTCAAGGAGACGTTGCACAGTGGTAAAGCAACGTGATTATTTCGACCCCGTAGGATGAAGTCAGTGATTTAGGTCGAAGAGCTGAGTGGATACGGGTGCGCGGTGGGTGGATACCGCGTCATTTATGTGGCTTTCTTCACATATTCTTTTCAAATATACGCTGTGCTTGGGCCACGGTATGGTCGTGGTCACGTAGTTATCTCTGACCTCGATCTTACGAATGCATCAGTTGAGGATGCTAGCTGAACTTCGAGACCTTCAAATTGTCGTTATTGATCAGGTTATAATTCTTTCTCGCTCACGTGTGTATGTTGCTCACGACCGAACAGGTCTTCTTACCTGTGATATTGTGCAAACTCTTCTCCAGAGCTCAAGTTATTTTCTATTGTCATTTCCCCGATAAGCTGCTAGCAGCACGTCAATCATTACTGAAAAAGATATATCGCTTACCTTTCGACGCACTCGAGGGATTCGCAATGTTTTTGGTACGTTCGTGATGTTTCTAAAATATACAGTGATCACAGCTGTTGTAGAGCGATTCAATCATCGTTAATAGCAACTTCACACAATCTGCTTTCGAGCTCGCGTTCAGACGGTGGACGCAGAATCGTCCGAAAGTATTATATCCTTCGACAAGCAGTCAAGCATCAGATGAGGTAATGCATTCTCTTGAATGATGTATACAGCTCAAACTGTTGTTGAAACTTAGGAAAATCTGGAGTCAGTCAACATCAGGTATTTCAAAAGTCACACATTCCTGGGTTCTTCCATAACAGATGACTTTAGTCACTCGTTCTTTCTTTCTATCAATAGATTTGAGAGGAAAAAACGGCTTCATTGCGCAATAATCGCATTGCACGCACTCAGAATCAGGTTAAAGGCGTCACCTGGACAAGGGCCTCTCTTGGTCTTAGCCGGGGGATATGACGCGAGGATCGAAGAAAATGTTACACACTTCCAGGAGCTGAAAAGGTTGACATATGTCTAACACGAACATCTGACCACTTGAGCTTACACTCTCGACAGACTCGCATGTATGCTAGATATTGAACACGAGGTGCTCTTTCTTCCCTCTGTGAGCGAGGATATTAAGTGTTTTCTGATGCGTCATGCCGTGGGATTACTTTACACCCCAGTGAACGAACATTTTGGAATCACACCGCTAGAATCCATGGCGCTGGCCCGTCCAGTCATAGCCTGTAACACCGGTGGACCATGTGAAACTATCGTGCACGGAAAGACTGGTTACCTTGTAAACGGCACACCTCAGGTATGTTTTCAGTGCATACAGTGCTTGTCTCTTATGCCGTGCACAGGCTTTCGTACGAAGTATGTATACTCTATGGAACAATCGCGAAAAAACGTCGACATTGGGCATAGAAGGCAAAAAAAGAGCGAACACACTCTTTTCGTTTGAACATTTCAGAACCGAACTCAACAAAATTGTATGTACCACGGAGTTAAGTTGTTTGAACACGAATTGGAGTTCACCGCCGAACTGATGTCGTCATCATGTATCCTATTAAAACTGTACTATATCGCCTATCTTCTCAAGTAAAGCACCCTTTATCCCCACGTTGTGTTTCGCTCGTCTCGCTTCAGGAAACCACTGACTGGTTGCTGAACGCTGCTGTCATACACGTACTCGCCGCAACGAAGTTTCTTATGAAATTTATTTCCGATTGCGTCCAATTCGTAAAATGAAGGCCCTGTATAGTAGATTCAGGATCACTTAGAAATCCTTCTTGGTTTTGCTTGAGATATTTACGGAGCTTTTGTCTTCTCAGAGCAGTTATTGCCAGCTGTATATCAAAGTTGAACTCAGTACATGTGTTAATTCTCTGAGTTGTGATACTTACCAATGCATCCCGAATCGACTCAGATTCGCCCACTTCACCCAAACATTCTTTGCTCAAAATCTCTGCGATTTCTAGAGTGTGGAATCCTATCGCCTTGAACGCTTGGATGTCACAACAATCAATGAAGCTTCCAAGTTGGGGATACCTGCGGGAGTTCAGAGTTTCTCTCCACTTGAAGAATACGCCTCATACGTTCGATATTCATACGATCCTGATGCATTGAAAGAATACCGCCACACTCGTCGCTTGCCAGCCTACACTTGCCCTGCTTCAACATACTCTTCGCTGTCCAAAGTGGCACCGGGCGAGAAAAAACTGCCGTGAAGTCTAAAGGCTGCGTATAATTTGGTCGTACAATCATGAAAAAGGAATGATGATCGATCATACCGTTCCTTGCAGCATGGAAATGTGATGTGCCTAAACGTGTGTTAGTGCTTGAAGTTGTTGGTTTCCTTGGGGCAACTCACCTTCTTGGAACTGAACTTTGGTACGATGTCGATTGCACTATCTTCCGCAAGATAGTGTAACTCCTAGTGTATTGCTATAAATAGCTATTTTTGTATATTTATTGAGTATTCACCTGTTCCGTGAAAGAATCTTGACTCGCGCGCATGCTGTCTCGCGCGTGAAGTGTGCTGCACGTTCAAATTTTTCATACAAACCTGTCTGCAGTACGACTGTACCGTTGTCGTGCGACAATTCAACGGCCATGTTAACTGAATACTATAGTACTTTCAATCCCCACTTTGAATACAGCCGATTTTATTACTCTCTGAGAGACTATTTGTAGATCTCTTATAAAACCTCGTATTGCACATCGTAATCTCGTGTGATACGACTGCGCTATGTAAAGCCCATACTCAAGGTATGATGTGATCCAAGAGTGAGTCTACTAGCCTAGTAGTACTAGGACGAGCCAGGAACAGTTTTTAGTGATTGTAACACTGAAGAAACTGACGCATCTAATCTCGGTAGAGACCATCTACGCGTAAGGCGAAACTGGGTTGGCATATACAACGTAATCGGTGTTGTACGTTGTATATACAACGTGAAGTTGGAGTCGACGTTGTATATACAATACAACGTGCATACTTAATATCAAGAGCGCATATCTAATTCGATACATATGTTCATGATACTACTACATTGATTAATATACGTACTAATTCCACACTGCCTCAGAAATCGTCCATCACATACTTAACACTTGATATACCTAACAATCGCATTCCGCGGATCTGGAGCCTCGACGTCTATGGCCGATACAACGTAATCGGTGGTGGTTCGTTGTATATACAACGTTGTATATACAACGTTGTATGGGATTTGTAGTGCCGTTGTCCAACCTAGAGGCGAAACAAGGAAAACCAGGGCCCTGCCCTCAAGTAAGTTACGAAATGATTTATTCTTAATCGATCTCGTATTTATATAACAAGGATGTATGTCTTTCAATATTTCAATATGTGAAAGGTGAGCGAAGGATGGAAGAAAGTGCAACGTGATCAAACGTGAACTAGTGCAGTGAACCAGTACGCGAGCAAAAAGGACGTTTGTTCGTAGGGTAGCCGGGTTCTCATCAACAAGTCCGCTTAAAGACTCGTGCCGGATCTCGACTGCAATTTTTTGCGATACGTCGCCCTGCCTTTCGTCACTAAAAGTTTCTTACAGTTCCTCTCACGGCACACTGTGCTTGAAATTCCTTTCGAACTTTGAACTATTTTTCGGGATATAATGTCTGCGGTGCGATAATTACACCTCGATGATGACGATGTATAGCTGTTTCTAACCTATCCAAACAGAATCTAGAGTTGTATAGACGATCGAGTTTGGGAATGGCGTTGACGGATGCTCTGGATGACATGGTGACAAGTGGTGAACTAGCACCAGTTCTTGCCATGAAAGTTCTCACAGAGTTCGATAAATGTATGATTAACGAGTTGAAGTTATCCAAATGCAAATTGTCAATAAAGGGGGACCTTCACACGTATCGATTCTGTGACAACGTATGGACATTTGTTCTCAAGGAAGTGCAACTAAAAAGTCAAAACTCTCAGGGTGAGACGACCGAGCAAGCTGTGTCCTGCCTCAAAATTGTAGCATGTGACGGTAAACTTCTCGGAGATGCCACGTCATGTTAGTGCATTAGATGCTCTAGCAAACTTCACCTGGTGTGCAAGTTGGTTACCTCAAGGATAACTGTGTTTCATCAAGGCCCCTACAAACTATTAGCATGGGAGCTCTCGAGAGAATGAATGCATGTCTTACCAATACTGCAGACAGTGGCGTGATATTGTGTTTCAAATGCTGTACTTTCGTCGAGCCAGCCTCCCTGAAATGCGTTAGAAACTTGTACCCGTGGGATTGTTCGGAACGTACTGTGTTTGTGTTCCGGGAATTTAGTAAAAATGTGGAGGCTGTGAGCATGTCATGCTCCAACTCTGAAACACCTACACATCTTAGGGCTTGAATGAACTCCCCGACAAGCTCAACATCGGCTGCCTGTACGAGGCAAGGAAGATAGAACCTCAGAAACTTCGTCTCAGTCTTCCACTCACGCACTGCAAGAGGAAATTGACACCACGAACTTTTTGTGAAGATTCTGTGTGTTATGCAATAACATACGTCTCGGAATTGCTTGGCTGTGGTAAATGTTGTCTGCTAGAGTGTGAAAGTGAGTATTATGCATAATAATTGTGCGAACCATACCTTTGATAGATCAACTGATCTGCAAAGTGCGTCTATTTCTTCAGCACTTGTACCAGATATGTTCAACTGATTACCACGAAGAAAGAAAGACCATATCATCGCAGTACTGAGCTTGTCAAAACATATCTTTTTGAATGAGCAATCATCTGGTATCAGGCGTGTGCCCGAATTAAGTCCAAGATATTCACTCAACTCTGTGTCCCATTCTAGTGCGCGTTGGTGAATCATGCTACCAAGGCGCATATTTTGCATGCCAACTCTAGAGAGTACATAGTGTCCTTCATTATAGAATAGGAAGTCCTCAATTGACGCGATTGTGTTAATATTCGCATTTTTCTCTAGCCACATCAATGCAAGTCGACGGAGTATATTATTCGTAACTTGCCAGATAAGACTGTCAATATGTGATATCTCGCGGAAAAAGTAAAATGTGGCAAGTAAGTCGCTGCCCCAGACGGCAAAGAATTCTGTTCTTTGCACACTTTCACGCTCAATAAAAGACATAGCTTCGATTATCACTCGGCTTAAATGGCATATTGTTCCACTCTCATTGAGTTTGACCGAAACGCTCGTACCCGAGGTCATGCATGTGGATTTGATGAACCCTGGATAACAATTACCGATGTTAACATGTTTTGTACAGAATCTGTCGGTATAATTTGTATACCACGTGAATTTATCGTCCAGCTTCTCGTACAAAGGAAATTCCATGTTTTGCTTCAATCTTTCGTGCAAGATACCATTTTGAACACAACAAACCACTCCTCCAAGGCCAAACACATGCTCACTTTCGATACAGTAACATTCCATTATTGTAACGAGCTTCGACATGATGATAGTCTGAATATCACAAATGATATCATCAAGTATGTGATTTCGCTTACCCCCGGGTTTCACAGTTACGTGCCATTGTGCTAACAAATAATCGTATAGGCTTTGTGAAAAAAGCGTTTTGATCATACACTCCATTTTCTCTGGTGCCATTAGCTGGATGAAGTGGCGTTCACATCGGCGGCCAAACGCCCAAAGAGAACGTTTGATTGATATCGTCGATAGTGTGTGTATGCCGAGGAAGGGAACTTTCCTCAGAAAACCGGCTTGAACTTCAAGGATCATTTTCTTGTTTAAGTTCTTTAAAATAGTAGCTGTAGTTCGAAAATCCAAATGGTTTGACAGTGAAGAGTGGGTGTTTGCCATGAAATTATTCATCAAAACTTCGCTTCTGCGAAACGGAGGGAAACGTTCCTGTTTTCTTCTCTTCCGTGATGTTGCGTCAAAGTGAGATGAATTAAATTTCTCCAAAATTGTATACGATGTTGAAGATGAGCCGATCTGAACATCACCACAACTCTTTAGATATTGAAAAATAGCGCTGCTGGCTGTTTGCATTAACATAATTAGCCACCTTCGTCGCCAAGATCTGATGACAGTGTCGAAATGAACCCTGCCCAAAGAAGACGTGGTGTTCATCAGCCTTGCAGCTGTCAAACTAGCTGCGTGTTGCGAAGCAAAAAATGTATGATGGTCTTCCTTCAACGTTTCAGACTGAATGCACGTGGTTGCAAGTGCGTGCAAATCGTCGCATACTTGAGATATGATTTCTTCTAATTTGTGAATACGGCGCTTTAAAGTTGTTTGGTACATATGGTTGCGTGCATTTAGCCCTGCAAAAATTTCTGATATTTCTTGTCTGATTTGGTGCACCCCTCCGATTACGCAAGCGATAGTTACACGGCTTAAATCATCTTTGCTAGCGTGCTTTAACATGGAGTGTAGTTCCATTTGTTTTGCTTCACACAGTTGCTTCCTCAAGTTTGTTCTATCCTGAGTCATAACGAGTTGTGAACTGGATACAACTATCAGATAAAGTTTGTATAAATTGCTATGTATCGAAAGTTGCTTGATAAATGACGTGCGTTTGAATAGACGCCGAAATTCTCCATCCATTTTGCGCTCGTCACATGTATAAATGATCGTATTTGTAGAATCCATCAATCTGATTGCGTTACTTTGGTTTTCCGCGTCACTCTCGGCTGGTAAACTTAGGTTTACATACATCATTCCTTTCATCTGTTCAGACTTACTGGGTACTTCGAGTACTATTTCCTTGACAATACTCCACATTGCATTTTTTTTCAGTAGACAGTTGTTGATGAAACTTTTTGCCTTCAGGATGTGTGCCTTCAATAAGTTTGGCGCGTTATCCATGCAGGGTGTGTAAGTCAGTGTTTCACCTAAGAAAGCGCATATATCGATTGGAGACGTGTGTGATTCGTGTGTACTTTGGTCTAATGCTGCAGCAAATTTCTTGACATACTCTGACCGCTCTCTGTGTTTTATACCTTGCTGCAACTCTGGTGCGAACGCGGCAGCTCTAGCGATAATATCATCTCGCAAAAGCGAACGGAGAAACGCATTTGCTTGATCCTACTCACGTACATTCAACACGACGCATTCGATTTATTGTAGCGAGACTTACCTCAGAAGCAGAATCATGCCCACTGCCACTTGAACACACACACTCAAGTTCTGCAACTGTGTAGAAAATAACTTGAACTCTCACTCGGTCGCTCAATATAACTTTGTAGATGACATCATTAACGGACACGTCATCCTCTGTAGGACGAATACGTGCAGTTTCATTGCAAAAGAACACATCGTTGTTATTGATACTCTTGGCAAGTTCAACCAATAACTGCGTGTTTATAGTTTGCTTGCGCCCAGATAGATGAAGAGTCTCAAAATGTTCAAAGTTCGTCAGTCTTGCTCGATAGCACGTGAAACTTTCAGTACTTTCTCTTATAATTTCATCGATGACACAAGAGTTCACCGCAAAACTGCGACCAACAACAACAATAATCTTGTGGGCCAGTAACTCAGTACAACGTCTATTCACACGGTCTACGGCGGTCGAAAATTGGTCAATACAGCCTCCACGAACCAGCCACGATGGCGTTGATGATACTATTTGCGCCAGGCTTGCTTTAAGGTAAATCACGAATGAATGTAGCGCCTGGAGTCGTGTGCTTTTCATGGATCTTATGACAGGTGGATAGTCCCAGGTGACGAATTCAAATGAGGCGCAGTCGCGAAAATGCTGGACGTGATGGGTAAATGCGCAGCGTGCAAACCAGCATAGCCGATATCATTGCACCTGTGCCGCGCAGACGTGCGTGACTTTTGTCGCAACGTTGACACAACGGTGTGTCGACTGTATTCCAGTCACTACAAGTGCATTTGCATTTTTGTAGCTCTCCAGCGCCTTTGATACATATGTAAACATAATTTATACTATCCCCAGGAAACATCATCATATGGGCATTCGTCATACAAACTCATAAAATGATTAGATTTAGTCATGTACTCTGCATAAAGTATGCTTTTACTTTACCAGTCCACTGTTTACGAGCGAGTGGAGTGACACTCCAGGAGTGTGGAGAGGTTTCAAGTCGCTGCCCCCGGGAGGTTTCAAGTCGCTGCCCCCGGATTCGCTTCAACGTTTATTGCGTACCGCTTCGGAGGATAGAGACTCTTACGTCGATACACATCGGTTTTTGCACATTTTGCGATGTATTAACTATCACGAGGACTGACATAACCAAGTAGACGTACACCAGAGCTAGAGCTAAGCTAAGAGAGCTAGAATTGCATATGCACAAAGTTGTGCTCCTTGAAGTATGAGCCAATCCGCACTATACTCGGGCTCTGCAATCCTTGTAAACGCATCCCGTATTGATGCTACTCTTCTGAAGTTATTGCGTTCGGCATATGTCGAGGTGCCAGATTTGGTACCAGACTTTGTCGTGTATCCCGAAACCTGTGTCTTGTATGTTACCCTGCACTCCCTCTTACTTCGTCCAGAGTTGGTCTTCACGCGGATGGCCGCGGTAAAACGTGGTTACTCTAATCACTTTGTCCTTTTGCACATGGATGGCTGTGCTAATAATTGTTTAACAGAAATCAATACTCGGTGTCTGCTGTGCGGGTTCACACTTGTGTGTGCCTCATCTTTTGCTGAGGTGGCATTCTATATCGAAGTTATCAGAACTTTGGATAAAACGAGCGTAAGCGATGGCAAAAATCATGAATGTGATGATATTTTCCAACTCACCAGCCTTCTTTCAAGTATCAGACATGTCAGCAAGAGTGATGCCACTTCACTGGGTCAGCACTTCCGGTGCCTTGCAGACCTGTTTCAAGCACATGAAAATAGTGTTTTCGCAGTTCCTGGTATGGGACATACCAAAACAAGACAGTTTATTCGGGTCTGCCGCCAATCGTTCATGCAATGAAACCGATTCACTCGTCTGTGATGAATAGGAAGGCGGCAATAATGTAACGTGTTCCTCTTGTCACTGGGGCACCTGCGTGTAATGTTGAACTTCTGAACATAACTAGTTCACCGATATCCGGTCGAATGATGATCTTCTCAGAGTCAAACAGTGTCCCCCCTCCGTCATACTCATTGAGATCATTCAAAGCAAGCGTCAAAGACCACTGTCCTTCGTCGCTGTGTACAGGGAGAAACCGTTGTCCTTGTGCAGCACTGTACTTCACAATAAAAGCATCGTGTACTTTGATTTGATTTTGCTCGACACCTGGTGCGATTAGAGCGAGGAACGGACGAATCGTCGAACGCATAAGTATTCTCCATCCTTCAAGTATTTCCGGAATGACATGGAGTGGGAGATCTGTCGTTGGCACTGTATGATGCCTTCTCTCGCTCCAACCACTGGAGTCAGATGCAAAATTTTCGGCGTACTTTATCCAATAACCACATGTTTCAGCAGATAATACTGCAGTTGAAGACGTCCAAATGTCAGTTCCACTTAAGGGAATAGGATTGATACTGAAAGGCGGTGTCGAACACATGAAAATGTGCTCTGAATATGCATAATCCTTCTTCACGAGTTCTGCGAGGGATACATGACACGGAAATTGAGAAGAAGCATCATGCCATACTTTATGTGCATCGTGCCATTTTCCTTCACCGAGAAGTGCCTGGCCTAGAATATGTGATATGTCCGGGCAGTCCACCTGGGTCATTGTAAAACGAGCTAGTTCCTCAGCTTGATGAAATCTTTCTTCCTCCAGATATTGAAGACACAGCGACCGAGAGGCCTTTAATCCTAGCCATGCACGCCGAAGATTACTCTCCCAGTTACATCGCGGACACTGGCACCAGAAACCAAACTGCGAAAAAATTTTCCTTCTGCGACTGGAAAGTGAGTCTGAGAGTGGTACAAAGCAGACAGTAATATCATCTAAGTTGGAAATATTTTGTAGAGCTATCAGCTTCACACTTGTTCCATTAGGCGTTTCCTCTACTTCTAGTTGCGCATTTGGCGAGCAACTGTGAGAAAGTTGCGCAAATAGTGGGCTAAAAACAAAGAACTGACATGTGGATGATAGCTTTTGAGTAGACTTGTGCCCTGAGTCTTCTTGTTCTGGAAAAAAACAGAGCGCCGTCGACTGCATATCTGTATTATCGCATGGCAAACCAGGACGAAAAAGTCTGCTTATTCTTGCCAAATTTGTAACTCTGACTTCTCGTGTATCGTCCTTGAAACAACAACTAGTCAAAGCAGGCCTGAAGAGAAGCTCAAATGCCGCAGCAAGCTGCGAAAACACATCTATATTCAGAACATGCATTAACGCTCTCACAAGCTCGTTCTCATTTTGTAACCATGCACTCGAAAGAAGTTGCCATGCCTGCGCGAAATTTTCCGCGAGGTTATTGTATGCTTGTGCGAAATCAGAGAATTGTATGTCATTATTATTTACCAAACACCGGGCTGCCACAGCGTGCCAAGGAAAACACGTATGACACTCACGAAGTAAGTCGTGAATACTGTACTGTGAGTTAGGATCTATCGTCCTCGCTATGATTATGGCCGTAAGACGGATGGTGTCACTTGTAGCCGCACAAAACTGCTCGAATGCATAATTACCACTGTTCAACTTCTCACCTGTGCAGCACAACAAGTGCCAGCCGTTTTTTTCGCGTTTGCCCGTCGCACGCTCAACGCACAAATCCGAGCAAAAAACATCGCAACACCGTGAACCAAACGGGCACCTTATTCTACGAATCGACGTGTGGTCACGCGTCGCTCCGGTACCTGGAAGTATTCGCAAACAATGTGCACATGCGCGACTCTCGCCGAGTCTGTTCACCTCAACACCGAAAGCGGCGTCCTGTGTGTATATACTCTCACCTTTGGAAAATTTTTTAATAGCCTTGAACTGACCGCACTTCTCGCTTAACTGTGAATCGCGCCCCGGCTCCATCCGGTGCGACGATAGTCTGCCGCGTACTTAAAGTCGGTTGCTGGCACCAGCAAACACTGCGTGTCTGACCCGACTTTTTTCATCTGTGATAATGCGTCATTTCACGCTATTTCACTCCACTGGTCGAGTAGTCACCCTATACAGTAATAACGAATAATGAAACCTTCTACAATTGTACCGACCTCGTGTACACTGTAGTACAAGTGGAGGACTAAAAGTGTGTCGTATTGTCTGGCGCGCTTCCACAGAAGCGACGTCTTGGGTACAGCTCGCGAGCGCTATACCTTTCGGCGTATAGTCGTTTACAACTGCGCCGCCGATGTTCGCGGCGTTTTCTGTCCGAAATCAAGACAGCTATACACCCTCAAAACGTGGGTATAAACAGCGGAATCGCAACAGAAGTCACTGTGTCAGAGCCCGTTCTAGTATGATGGAACGTCCGTTCGTGAATATAGTAGAGATACACGCAGAATCACAAGTGGTACGATAAGCTCATATAAAAGTTGATCAATATCATCGCATGTACACGACAGGTCACAAGTAAAACTGCTGAAACACTTAGAAAGAAAGCCTGTACAAGGTAAGTGAAGCAACGAGTGTTCGGGCACTTTTCATTCAGTCAAACGTCACTTCAGCCTACAGATAGCTTCGTCAGATGGTACATTTAACCCACAAGTTTTCTTTAGATGTTTGGGTGAGGGCAGTAAGGAACACTGTGTACTGGTGGGTGGCGAGCTGACGTCAACACAAGACATATTGTTAGAGTAAGTAAACGCATACATACATACACACACACACACACCGTGCCGACTGTTTTCAACTTACGTGGTTAGATGTTGTTCATTCTTACCGGAAGGAACATTGCTCATCGCCGACACACAATGTAATGGTAGAGGAAGGGGGTGTGTGACAGCTGAGTAACAGTACGCTCTATCTTACATACACAAGTAGCACCAATCATTGGAGCTCAAACGATGGCTGCTTAATGTTCTCTTTCACAAGTAAATTTTAGTGAGTCCATCGCCCCTCCAAGTCCCACGACTCTTTAATTTCAAGCATTAGTGATGGGCAGTCGTTGCCGTGTGTTCAGTACTTGGCTAGTATTGCCTTGATTGAAGTGCGAGTCTTTCAGTGTCGTTACGATTATCTAATCGAACTTTCATATAGGCAGTGAGGGATCATATTCGGAATATTACTGGCGAACAGCTGTCTCTACCGTATTTGAAAATTAAATGGCCAAATGACATTTACTACGGTGAACAGAAGGTCGAACACAACATTTCACTTTAGCTTGTCCTGAGTCTACTGCAGATGGGTGGTATATTGTGTAATTCTATGTATCTTGAGGGAGCATACATTACGACAATCGGAGTGGGATTGAATGTTCGTAACAAGGTATAGTGATGGCTCCCACTGCTTTTGGATTTCATGTTTTGAACAGGAACCCAGCATATGTCTATGTGAGCTTTTTGAAGAAGCAGTAGCTTCAAGAGTCCGTGTTTTGATTCCGTCTTTGAGATGACATTGACAACCTCGCCTGTAGGTGTCTAGAGAAGTCATATTGGCCGCATTTCTTGGTAAGTGTCTACACACTCACTGAAATGTTAAAGTTATTTACAACCCTACTAGTTCGATTTAAAAGATTAAAACATTTGTTCTGCCAGAATGGCTTAGCCGGTATAAAGGTGGACATATTTATTCACACATTTGAAAGCAAAATCAAGTTGCTTTAGGATCTCTACACCCAAAACTGGTTACATTCGAATCAAGTAGTCTACGTCGAACACTCCTGCGGCAATGCAGTCACGAGTGAGCAAATGGTCATTAAAGGATTGACTGATTCGGGATTTCTTTTGGCAGGTGCGAAGCACCGATAATCTCTAATATTGCTTATTTCAACGCTCTCACAGAAGATAAAGTCGGGGTTCAGTTTGAACTTTGTCCAGATGGAAATAGCCTAGACTTCTTTTCTGGCTTGATTAAACGCAAACTTTCATCTTAACTCTAAACTATGTCAATTTTCAATCCTTAAAAACTAGTCTAGAATTGTAAACTGCGTAAGATCGTATCTTCAATTTGCTCGCCGTCCAAGCATATCTGCAAATTGTGTACATTCGCCCGTAAATTTGCATAGTCTCTACATTTGAGATATTCAGCAAAACCAGCCGGTGCTTCGCCACTCGACACGTTGCAACGGACGAGTTTAAGTACTAATGAAACACCATTACTAAGAGTCACAATCTCATCGGCAATAATCACTCGACTATCCATCATTTCGGCCACGTCTTTCGGAATGTTCCCAAACGCTTCCGCGAAGTGTTTGTTTCCATCTGTGTGAAGGATGCGAAGTATATCTGTCTTTGCATTAGGGGGCCCTCCTTCAATCCGATAAAAAATATCGATAGCGTCGTGCACGAACAGTCCCGTCGATTTGCGAAGCTTTTGGACACGATTCACAATTTCTCTCGCAAACCCTTCGTCTTGGAGAGTCTGGTCCACATCCAAGTTCAGACAAAGCATCAAGCCATCTGCATCACAAATGGCATCTTCATTATCACCCAGTTTTCGATTGAACTCATACTTCGTGAGCACATCATCTGCATCAAGTTTCATCCCATCAATCTCAATCTCCCCAACTTCACGCAGATGTTCAATTTCGTCATGAGAAAAATTTTCTATCGTAGACTTGAGATTCTTCATGCGCTTACCAGCGCGCTTACCAAGGGTGGCAAAATTTGGCTGAGCTTTTCTCGTAATATACTTGCTTGCGTCATTCGAAATCTCCAGATTTTGAATGTTAAGTTCCGACTTGATGTACTCCGTTAAGTGTGCTGACAGACTGTTTAAACATTGTTCATCACTGTGCACAACGAGCGCACGTGACAACGGCAATTTTATCGGTTTGTTGCGCCGTTCACGAATGACTCGCCCCATTTCGATGATACTCTGCATACGGGAAACCGCCATCTGCAATCCAATATGCTCATTATTATCGATATCAGATGGAAAGTCACAAAAATGCACACTTGCCTCAGCATCAGACAGGCATCTCTTCAGGTTCTGATACATGCTCTCTACGAAGAATGGTGTGAACGGTGCCATTGACTTACACAAGGTCAACAAGACGAAGTAAAGTGTCTTGAGTGCCCGCTGCGAATCTGCATCATTGCCTTTGAGACGACCCCGGTTGTATCGGACATAGATATTCGTAAGCTGTCCGATAAATTGTACCAGTCGTGGAACGACTGTGTAAAGTCGGTACTCGCACATTTCACGCTTGATAAATCCGACAAGTGAGGACGACTCGGCTATTATCCAGTTATCTAGAGGATTATCAAGCGCACTTCGATCGAATTCGGGAGAAAATGTGATATTTGATTCGACTTCGAGTCGCGATATGTTCTGGATGAGAAATCTGTATGCATTGTACCATGGCAGAAACACGTCTTTCAGGACAGCGAAAACGCCATCTTCTTTGAAACGAAGAGGTTCCGCACGAACAACAGGACTATTGATAAGATACAGTCTAAGAGCATCTGCACCATATTTGTTTATAACCTCATTTGGATCCGGGTAATTCTTCAGGGATTTCGACATCTTTTTGCCATCCGCAGCTAAAACAAGACCATTGCATATTAAGTTCTTGAATGCTGGACGATCAAAAAGAGCAGTAGATAACACCATGAGTGTATAAAACCATCCTCTCGTTTGATCCAATCCTTCTGCAATGAAGTCCGCAGGAAAATTTTCCTCGAAGGTAGCGCTGTTTTCGAATGGATAGTGCTGCTGTGCATATGGCATACTTCCACTTTCAAACCAACAGTCAAACACATCTTCAACTCTCTGCAACGGAGGGAACTCTTCACCACGCTGCGAAGGTATTGTCAAGTGATCAATTTTGTGACGATGAATATCAGAAATGTTGTCGCAACCTGTCAGCTTTTCCAGTTCAGAAATGGATCCTACAACAACAGTTTCAATGCCATCCGGAGACTGCCAAATGGGTATAGGGGTACCCCAGTATCTGTTTCTTGAAATCGCCCAATCACGAGCACCCTCGATCCAGTTGTGGAATCTTTTCTCTTGTACGTACGCAGGTACCCATTTCGTCTCTGAATTATTTTTCAGCAACTGTGACTTTATTTGCTCAACACGAACAAAGTATGATGACACTGCTCTGTAAATGAGCGGTGTTTTCGATCGCCAGCAGAAGGGATAAGAGTGGACAATACGGGCACTATCCAGTAACAAATTCTTCTCTTTCAGTATCTGGATTACTGTTTTGTCGGCGTCTTTGATGTACATGCCGCTGATAGAGGCAGGAGCTTCCTTTGTAAAGCATCCATTTGCATCCACAGGGTCTGGTAGAGGTTCACCTCTGATGATTATCCCGTTTTGAAGGCATACACGATAGTCATCTTCACCGTAGGCAGGAGCCTGATGGACAACTCCTGTTCCGGAATCGTTTGACACATAAGGATCGCAAGCTACCACAAACGCACGCTCTTCGTATTCATCGAGAAAATTTTCGAACAGAGGTATGTAACGAATTCCGGCTAGCTCGGATCCTTTCACTGTCTTGACGCTTTTCCAGCCGTCACACAACTTCTCTCCTTTACCTTTCTGTGTGCAACCAGGAATGAATGACATCCGCGAGGAGGAGACAATGAAAAGTTTACCCTCTGGATTTTGCAGATAACAGTACTCGAACTCAGGATTGACGCACAACGCTAAGTTAGCAGGGAGAGTCCAAGGCGTGGTTGTCCAGGCTACGAAATACGCGTCATTTTGACCAAATACAGGAAATTTGACAAGTATCGCAGGATCTGAAACATCACGATAGTCGAGACCTGCTTCAAAGTTTGATAGTGGTGTATTGCACGCTGTCGAATACGGCATCACCTTGAATCCGCGGTATACCAATTCTTTATCGAAAAGCTGCTTAAAAACCCACCATACGCTCTCCATGAACGTCGGGTCCAGTGTCTTATAATCGTTGTCAAAGTCTATCCAGCGACCAACACGAGTGATAGTCTTTCTCCACTCACTCGAGTAACGCATAACAATGCTGCGACATTCATCATTGTACCTCCCTATTCCCATTGAAAGAACATCACCTTTACCTTTGATACCGAAAGTTTTGTCAATTTCATGTTCGACTGGCAAACCGTGGCAGTCCCAACCGAAGCGACGTTCAACGTGATAACCTGTTGTAGATGCATAACGTGTTACGATGTCTTTTATTGTCCCCGCTAGAATATGACCGTAATGCGGTAAACCCGTAGCAAAGGGTGGTCCGTCAAAGAACACAAATTCTTTTTTACCCTCAGTACGCCTCAGTTGTTCGTGAAAAGCGTCGACATCTCTCCAAAAAGTTAGGACTTTTTCCTCCTCCTGTGGAAAAGAGTAGTCTTTACCCTCGATCACGTCTTCGAACGTCTGCTTCATACTTCCATACGTTACACTACCTATCACTGCTCTGTTACCCTACAACTCTCAAATACGAAGTCACTGTCCTTGACGAGGGGCGCTGCGGATTGACCGTGTTGAGGATACCCTTCGGCGGCCGCCTCGATTTCTTGGTTTCTCGTCATATTAGATGGTTTTCCTAGTTTCGCCTTACGCGTAGATGGGCTCTACCGAGATTAGATGCGTCAGTTTCTTCAGTGTTACAATCACTAAAAACTGTTCCTGGCTCGTCCTAGTACTACTAGGCTAGTAGACTCACTCTTGGATCACATCATACCTTGAGTATGGGATTTACAGAGCGCAGTCGTATCACACGAGATTACGATGTGCAATACGAGGTTTTATAAGAAATATAGTCTCAATGGCCGAGTTGTGAAGTTCTGCGCAGCAGGACTAACGTGCAGTCAACCTTATTGGACGTGCCAAGTCCGAAAGTGCGCGCTGAGTACAAATACGGATTGCAGGCCGCACTCTGCGAACGGCAACTCTCGTCAAGTGCACAAAGTGTCGTCTCGGACCTGTTTCATCTGTGATATTCGGTGTCTGGGCAACTTGCTCTGAAGGCACGAAACCTAATAGAACGCTATAATGTCTTCCTTCACGCAAGAAAGGAACGCATCACAGCACGCAGCGGCACCGCTCGACGCCTCTTCAAATGCCGCGAGAGCTTGTCGTCGTTGCAGGCTTGTGAACACATTTGATCAGGTGTGTTACGTATAGAAATTCGTTTGACACATATCCAAATTTCGGTTCTAGTTTGTTGACCTGGGTTGTGCAAACTGCCAAAGTTTTACCCCCGACGACCGCGCCAGTGTATCAGAAAATACTTCACAACAATTCTCTGGGTAAGTCCTTGATAATTTGGAAATAAGAATTGGCGAGACTGATCTGAGCTTAGATTGATATGCATCAACAGCACTGCTGGTAGCTGGGTTGCAAAGTGGCTTCGGAAGGGTAAGGGCTGCTATGACTTCAAATTGACAACTCACTAATTTTTGTGTAGACCATCTGAAGCCGGGTTGCTATGCACTAAGTATCGGTGATGATTCGTGATTCTATATCAAAGTTGATCATCGTCACTGCTGGACAATTGTTCGGCTTGCTTGCTTGTACAGAGAACACAGACAGTGCTGAACTACCTGGTTCAACCCCTCATATCACCTCCAGCTTTAATCTTGTCCTTCACGAGTTGTAACATGTTTAAGAAACCACTTGTTCTTGATGGTGTCAAACTTTGATTCAACCCAAAAGACGCTATGAAATCAGGTGGAACATCTAGGATGCGCTGTGTACTTTCACCACTGAGGCCTTCGACTATCAAAGCAGCTAAACCTTTTGTCAACTGAGAATCTGAATCAGCAAGAATAATTGCCTTATCGTCAATCACATCGACCGAGATCCAAACCTTTAAACCGAGTGAGATCTTTACGAAACTACGTGACTATGTACTAACCTGTGAGGTACAACCTGGAACCTTGGGAAAGAAATGTTTAGTTACTGAGTTCCAACAGGCTGTAATCGTGATTTACCTTGTTAGTATTCAAGAGTTTGTCCTGATGCATTTTGAGAACGGTCAAATCGTGGAACTAGGGGTTTACCTTAGGAAAAGGGGGGAGCTTCTTCGCCAGGAACAGAAGTTGCTTGTACCGTAACATCGGGTCTGGAACCTTGAACTGATCGTTATAACGCTTCAGATGTGTCGAAGGCTTCGCACCATGTTGAAAGAATTCATGAGCTTTCGTAGTTTTGAAGGATATAATTCATCGTCAGAAGTGGCCTTGACCCTCGAAGCACTTGGACGGCCGATGTGTGGACTGCGTCTTCCCTTCAAAAGGTTCTTGTGGCGGCCACGCAAGCGTTGTGTATCACTGGCGAGCCTGTGGACAAAAGAACTTCTCATCATTCCGACACCTGCTTGTCTACAGGCCAACTGCAGAATGTCTTCACGCCTACTCGTCGCGGGACCTAGCACGCTGGAGGCGTTGCTGCCTTCCGCTCTGGTGACGAGAGCGGAAACATACACAGTCACTGGCAACATGTTTTTAGGAAATGTCCAGATCGTTGATTCTCGAGGAAACACTAAGTCTGTAATCGATTTTATTGTCTAGATATTCAAGTACGATAGTACTATCGTATCGTCCCACCAATGTAATGCGATTTACAACGCCAGTATTTTATTGTACTATCCTCCATATCAAAAGTGACTTCACAAATAGGTCGATGGAGCGCGTCGCTACGTCTATCACCACGTCTAGCCCCTCGTTCGAAAGCTATCGTTAAATGCCATCTAAAGGTGCCATTTGCGCTATTCTTCGCCGGAAACTACAGTTGAAAATTTCACTCAATGGTCAAAATGATAGAAAATGCATAAAAAAGTTGCGAAGTTGGGCCGTGATTTTCATAAGTTTTTAGCGTTCTTAGGGTTAATGACTCAACACTACGACAATCGCCATCGAACGAAGACGCTGACAAAGCACCCCCTTCCGCGCGTCAGTGGCGCGCGCGCAGCGCGGCGGCCGACCCGGCCGGGCATGGGCGGCGTGCGTGCGAAGTTTCAGCGCGAACGGCCACTTCGTGTGCTAAATCGAGGCACCGGGGCGCCGAGTGTCGGAGATGTGTCGACGCCATCGAATTCAAATCGCGCGCGACGGCGGACGCAAAAGGAGGTACACGGCGCCGTCCGGACGCAACCGGCGAGTGGACGTCTAAGGGTGGCACTGAAAACACCTCGGGTGATGAATTTTCACGCGTTGCCGAGTCCGTGTAGGCCTCCGCTCTCCACGGTTGAGCGCGGAAGCCGACAATTCACGGACGAAGAGAGGACGCAACTCGCGACTGCCGAGCGTTTCGCGCGCTATAGTGGTACAGCGAGCATGGCTGAGCTAGCGAGGGAGTGGAAAACCAGTCCAAGAGCTCTTCATGACATCATTAATAGGCAGCGTGCAACAGGAAGCGCGGCTGCGCTCCCGAAATCGGGTCGGCCAAACATCTTGACAGATGCCGATGAGGTGGTGCTCTCGGAGTTGTCTGAGGAACTAGATGGAAACTGCACGTGGGATGAAATAACGATACGTTTCAACGAAGAAACATGCAAAAGGGTATGTACAACGAATGTGTTTAGATTTTGTAAGAATAGATGTTGGCGTAAAGTTTGTGACAAGTTAGCACCGCGCTTGACGCGTCTCAGCCTAGCTCTCTTTCGCGATAAAAAAGTTCAAAAGTTCGCTCGCGCACGTTTTTATCGACATGTACAATACTGTGGTGATTTAAAGTCCCATATAAAATTTTGTAATCCGCTATAAAAATATTCAAATGGACACTTCTGAGTCACAAACCGTGAAATTACTTTTAATATGGAGGATGGTATTTTACTAACGTTAGTATTTACAGCATCCCTATACGCCGACAGTGTCGTTCGCTACGGGAGTGTCCCCGTAGCCGCCGCCCCCGGCCCCACTCTGGTGCGTGCGCGGCACACACTAGAAGCGCAATCACGTCGCAGCAGTCGCGGGATTTCTCATCGTCACATTGATCGAGTTATGGTACGTACACATACGGAGGACGCGGGTAAACTATCACTGTCCTTTTACCAAGAAGAAATAGGTCTCTTCTGATCTGAGAGCGAACCATCCTGAGTCACCACGCGCTATCAAACACGTGTCCACTGACGAACCAATGTGAACTACGATTTTTACCTACGTCAGTCCAGCAAGTTTTGGGGCGGGGGTTCTGATTCTAGCGAGTCAAGTAGCGATGACTACTCGGACTCAGAGTCGACTTCCTCCACTTCTTCCTCCAGCTCATCCGACTCAGAGGATAGTTTCCGAGGAGCTTCGAAGTGAGTGTTCTAAATTACTTTTTTCGAATCGTGCTTAATACCTCCTAGGTACTTACAGGAGAACAGTTCGGATAGCTCAGAAGACAATAGGAGGGTCATTCAGAGCACGAAGGTGAAAGTTTCACATAACTTGCCGGTAAACCGTACTAATACTAGTTGACCACAGGAGCGTAGAAATTCAGAGTTGAGATTGTTGGTGTCGGAGGTTCTGACTCACTCAGCTGCAAGCGATTGGGCATCGCTGGTCAAGTCTTTTGAGAAACTTGTGAAGCAACTGCAAAAACACTACTCTTCACCCGTGTACTTCTCGAATGCAGTGAAGCGTGCGCTTCGGAAAGTGTACAACGTCGTTATTGAAGCCTACGCTGATAAAGAACAGCGTCGAAGCTTGTCAACGACATCTTCGAAGGCTCTTACTGCTTTGAACCAACGCGTTGGTAAGTATTTGAAGTCTGTATCTGTGAGCACAGATGGTGGCACTGGTTCTGAAGACTCTGGCTCTGATGAGTTGGAAGCCGAAGCCCTGTCTGTCGAGGTTGGAAATGAAATGGATAAGATGGATAAAAACCATTTGCTGTATGTCGATAAAAAGGATGTAACATTCGAAATGATCGACGACAAATTACGAGACATCATTGCTTCTCGTGGTAAGAAAAGCACCGATCGTCAGGTGGTCGTGAAGCACTTATCATACATGGCAACGCTCGCGAAATGTCCCGCTCAAGAGGTAGAAATATTATTGCACATCATCAGCGCACAATTCGATATGACCGGTAGTATGTCGTCCTTCATGCCAATAACACTGTGGAGAAGCTGTGTTGCAAATATTCTCGGCCTTCTACAGTTGTTGAATTCGAACAAGCACATTTCTCTCATTGAGCGTGGTGAACCGGTTGCACGTCCTGAGAAGGACGAGTTGCTGAATGGCGCTCCGATACAACTGACTGGATCTCTGTGTGCTTTTGCTGAACGACTTGACGATGAGTATACAAAGTCACTTCAAAATATTGATCCGCATACCAAAGAATACATTTCGCGACTACAGGATGAATGTTTCTTGCTCATCCTCATTCAAGAGATCGCGCAGTACTACGTGTGCCGGGATGATTCGGAGAAACGAGTCACTCTTTCTCTTCGCTTGCTTGGTCACCTTCACTGTAAAACAGACGCTTGGTACACTGCAGTGAAACGATTTGCACTCCAACAACTGACAGACCGACATTCCAAAGGACATGTTCTCAGTGCGCGAAGCGACTCAAAAATATACAATTTTGAGACATTCATAGCCTCGGATATCACCGAGACATTGCTAGCCGACGTAAGCGCATGGTTTCCACAGGGCTATACATTTCCAGCGGACAGCTTAAACGACACTGTGTCACACTTAGCTGAGTTGATATACACAGTGGGTGATCAGCGATCTAAAGTGCGTTCGATTTTATATGATTCATTCCACAAATCGGTCTGTGGTGACTTCCGCGCTGCAAGAGAACAACTTCTGATGGCCCACCTTCAGGAAAGTGTCCACCACATGGACATTGACACACAAATTTTGTTCAACCGGTGCATGGCGCAAATTGGTCTTGATGCTTTTCAAAGTGGCTCATTTGATACAGCAAAAAATTGTTTGACGGAGCTCCTTGGAAGCGGAAAAGTGCGAGAGTTACTCGCGCAGGGCTTTTCGCCAGGAAGACATGTGAGTGAACGTAACTTTGAACAAGAGAAGTGGGAACGAAGACGACAGGCACCTTTCCATACACACTTGAATGTCGATCTATTGGAAGCTATATACCTCGTCTCAAGCATGTTGACGGATACTCACTCCGTATTCAACAATAGTGGTCAACCAAGAACACTGAATCGTGTTTATCTACGCTTGATAGAAGGGTTCGAGAGACAAACATTCACTGGTCCCGCAGAAGGTGTCCGAGATACAATCATGTGCGCTGCAAAACACCTGATCGAGGGAGACTGGGGTTCTGCATCCAAATACGTTCTGAATATGAGTTGTTGGCAACTATTACCCGGATCGACAAGAAGCGGCATCCTTGACAACGTGAAGATCGAACTTAAACGAGAAGCCCTTCGTACATACGTCTTCCAGCGTGCAGCACACTACGAGTCACTCTGTCTTAAAACTCTGAGCGCAATGTTTGATATATCATTGATTTCAGTGCAAGCGATTGTGAATAAACTACTTGCTCACGGACTGGCAGGTTCATGTGATGCTCCAACATGTAGTTTTGCGGTGCACCTCACCGAACTCTCTATCCTTCAGAATTCAGTGAGTACCGTCTCAGAAAAGCTAAATGTGTTTTTGGATGCAAACGAGCGTTCACTTGGTATTCGGCAAAACACGGACAATATTAATGATGAGGACGACTTGAGTTTCAAGCAGCGCGGTCACCGCGGAAATCGTTTCGAAGAACGCAACGACGAACTCTCCAAACATAAAGCAAATGTTCGTCCATGGAATGAACGATCATCTTCGACGAACGCGGTTGTTGGCATGAGTAGAATCCTACGAAGTCGAAAAGAAGAAAATCGTGAAAGGACAGTTCGATCTGAGTTTGCAAGCAGGTCTGGGGGGCGTTTCACAAGGTGAGGAGCCATGCTCTGCATCAGACGTCGCAAACATTGGTCTCTTAACGATTTAATATACAACTCTACTGTCACAGCCTCAGTCGTTTACGATTCACACCCCGCATAAACCAGGCCTTCGTGAAAGCGACCTTTCTGATGCTGTACCAGACACTCAGCAACCCAGAGGATATTTCTGAGCTCTTGTTCATAAAGTTTGGTATATGCCATAAAAATAGCATAGCCAGAATCTCTTGTGAATACACTCTCACATAATTTTTGTTCTTCTTCGTAAAGTACCTGATCCAACTAGCCATGATAAATGAACTAAACCAACAAGAATGTGTCTTACCTTGTCGAAGACATCAATATCTACAGTACTGAGTCGTCCAACATATCCACACAAAGAGGCAGACGATCGAAGCACGGCCTGTATCTTATCTATAGTGGTACAGCTTGCCAATGATATGTGAACATTTGGAAAAAGATGACCATGTTTAGGAAATAAATTGATTTTATCGCTTGCTGACATTTCTGTGCCTAGCGATGCAACTGCAATGTTCATTACCCTCCTGTCTGCTTCGAAGTAAAGCAGCTCCTGACAAGACACGAGTGAGGCCTCTACGAACAGTAGACGGTTCACTGAATTCACGTACCAGAAGCGCGGAAACACTTTTTGAACCGTCTTGTAGGCGGGTGCACGTATCGATGAAGTCCTCCAAATATACCTATTTATTTGAGGGAAGCTCAGGGACAGTACAGAAAACAACTTGTAAAAGTGATACGTACCTTGTGGGCAGAATTTCTAATGAACTCAATACGGGACTCGTCCAGATTGTCACTCCTTAAGCATGCATTAAAATAATGAGATATAGGGGTATCGACTAAGACCAGTCTGTGGATCTCTCTATTATTGTTGGTCAGAGTAGTTTTCAGGTAAAAAATAGCAATACTGACTTTAAGTCGTTGGCTACCAAGAGGTTCTCGATTGAATCAAATAAGCCAAGAGGATGAAAGTTTTCTTTAAGTTCCTGGTCTTGCATGAAATTCGAATTTGTCTTGAAACTTGATTGTACGGACCACCAAAGAACGCCCACTCACAGCACCCGCCATAATGAGCACTACATTATCAATCATGAAACCATACTTGATGTAGTCAAGAATAGTTGTGAGAGGTTCAGACGCCTAATGGAATACGTGGTTTAGTCCTGGGATACGTGAATTCACGAAACAATCAAGCACCATGGAAACTAGCTGTTTGAAGTTCAACACAAACGTTTCTGTGCACAACTTAACGAGGTCAGTTGGATCTACAACGTCCAGTTCATTTTGTAGAACATCCTTGTAGCATTTTGAAACCTATGATTAACATGAGATGTAAGGATAACGCTCAGAGATCAATTTCAAACTACCAGGTATAACCTCAAGTCACTCAGTGCATCACATTGCTTCAGTTTAGAGTAGTCTTCCGCCTGGAGAAGCTCCGCCTTCATACCTCTCGTCAAAGCTTCCACGAAACCATCCTTGAACGAGAACATATCAAGTGTTCAAACTTAGAATCCAACGAGTCTTGAGGGCCTGGCTCCAATCCGCTCTCTGTCAACTACACCTCTTTCTTGTTTCAAGAAAAGGAGAGCGGAGAGTGCGAGAACCAACGGGACGGGATTTGTTCCCACTTATCTCGAGCATTTGCCATACTCAGTAAAACAGACTCCGGTCTCCAATCGCTCTAAATAGATAAGCGACGTATTTTTTCTCGCACAATCGTATCTAATCTATGTACGGTACACGTGATTTCGAAAAAAACATGAAAAACGTTAATTTTTGTTAGGCCGAGACAGGGGGGTGGCTAAATCACACCGTGGAGTAACTTTTTATCAATTGACCAATGTATAATGTATTGAATTTCTAAAGTATCAAACAGCGATAAACCTGTCGAAAATCCGGACCGTTCTACAGAACTATTTCGGCGCTACTCACAGAGCCGTCCAAAAACGCACGAGGCCGATACAAATTATCAATAGCTAGTTTGTGCGAGCGTCACGGCATCGCAGGCGCATTTCCTATGCCATCAAACACTGCTCGCTTCGTTTCTGTCGCCTCCTTCACAACAAGAAAGCGCCACGCAGGAAGATTCATGTGTGAGTCACGACGGCCGCCAGAACTGCGAAGAATGAGATGGAAAGTCATGCTGATCCCGCAAGCCGTATCTTCAATTAGTGATCCAGAATCCAGCGTTGAACTGATTGGAGAGCAGATGCGTACTGTGTTTGGTGAGGACAGCTCTGCTCGCATCATGAAAAGCTTGGAGCAAACTTTAAACGGTGGTGAAGTCATACGGAATATTGAGGGCCAGGGCGAGCAGCGTGCTTCGTCGTATATCGAAAATTTATCAGCTATCCCGTATCATGATGTTTACAACGGGCAATTCTCTTGGATGGAAAAGCTCGAGAAAAATTATGGACAGATTCAGCAAGAATTTCAACTAGCATTACAGAACCCTGAACTGGAGACATCGGGGAATTCGATTTGGGCTCCGGCAGCAAGAGATGATGCCGTCGCCTACGGTCCAAACTGGCGTACTCTTGTACTGCAAGATCGATGCGAGTGGGAAGAGGTAAACTGCAAACTGTTTCCGAAAACAGTAGAACTGTTGAAAAGTGCTCAGTGCCCATCCGTGGAAGCTTTCTTTGCCAGGCAGCCACCAAACACAGGTATTAAGCCACACACGGATAATACAAATTTTATTTTGACGGCACACTTGGGGATTGATGTTCCAGAAGCGGAAGCTTGGATGCAAGTGGGCGAATACAAGCGATATTGGGAGAATGGTAAAGGACTTGTCGCAGATACTAGCTTTATTCACAGTACAAGCAACGAAAGTGTCTTGAAAGACCGATATGTTCTAATAATTCGCTTTTGGCATCCTGAACTTAGTGAGTTAGAATGTCAAGCGTTGCAGTTTCTCTTTGAAGCGTTGGCTGAGCCAACACTCCATGGAATTCAAGAAGCAGCACGGCGTGCCAAAGATAGGCTACCAAAGAAAGTTCGACGGCGATTGAAGAAACGCTCATCGGATGGAAATTTGGGATTCTTATCCAAGGGGATGCGTTAGTAGAAAATGGTTCCGGTGTTGATACACCCTTTACACCAGCTGCGGTAACTTTTTCACCAAAATAGTGAGTTCACGCATGTAAGTTTGAGGTTAGCGCACACAACATTTTACTCTCAACGAATTCCAGTTAGATCGTGTCAAGCAAACTTCAGGAATATTCTGAACGTTTGTCCAGCTTCACATTTTTCTTCGGCCATGCGAACGGTCTATGTAAAAATACTAAGGCCGGCTAAGAGTAACGTAGTTAACTTTGCCCATAACTCCGACTTAATGCTGAAGTCATCGTCAATTGGACCAAGAGCACCGTAGATAACTAAAGTTAGACCCTGAGTTATGCGAAAACGACTGAGAGTGTATTTTCATAACTTTGACCATAACTTCGCCGTGCTCGCGAATCGTGAACCGTCGTGTCATTTTGGCGTAATTGAATTGAATTGGACAAGTTGGGCAAATTAAATTACGCGAGTCATCACAAAGTTATCGTCAAGGGGTTAAGAGTTAATTTCGATAACTTTTCCTTAACTTTGACCCCCTCTAATTAACTCGAGGATTGACGAGTAAAAGTTATTGACACACGTTAAATTTGACGATAACTTGCCCCGAAGTTATCGTCAAATTTACGTGATTTCAATAACTTTATGCTAATTTTGGTACTCTTACCCCATTTTTGCGATAACTTTCTCATAACTTTAGTTAACTACGTTACTCTTAGTCGGCCTAACTACGTTACTCTTAGCCGGCCTAACTTAGTAATAACCCTAAAATTATCCGAGGGTACGAAACTCGAAAAGGACATTTTCCTCTTTATTATGGCTTTACGGTGGCAGAACATCGACTCCGAACAGAAGTTCAACGCAAGAGTCGTTCGTTCGTAGCCAGATTTCAGTAGACACCGTCCTTACAATTCTGTACACTGCTCGTCGCAACGGCGTGTTTAAAACACTCGTCACTCCGAAGTACCAGACACAGTAACGCGGTTTCTCTCGTAGGGCGGCCACTGGAAAAGTCGGAGTAAAGCTAGTTCCGCTCCGCTTATGTCGTCACGCGCTATGCGTGAGACTGGTATGATGCGCCTGTCTGTATCTCGTTACACTGCGCGATCCAGGTCTCAAGTATATCGCAAACAGGTGCATGTGCGTGCCATAGATGCGGCACAATCTTTCGACTCCGAATCCAGGCATAGTGAGAACCTCCAGCGATATAAGAGCTTGAAAATTGGGGTTGTTGGGTTTGGCAACTTCGGACAATTCCTGACGAGGCGTTTTATTCACGGTGGACATACAGTTATAGCGACTTCAAGGACAGATTACTCCGATGAGGCAATGTGTCTCGGTGCAGAATTTTTCTGTGATGTGCATGACTTCTGCGAAGAACACCCCGATGTAGTTATATTTTGCACGAGTATTCTCTCTTTGGAGTCGACTGTGCACAACTTTCCATTTCAGCGCTTAAAGCGCAATACGTTGTTCTGTGACGTATTATCAGTAAAATCTTTCCCCAAGCAACTTTTCCAACAAATACTGCCAAGTCACTTTGATATCCTCTGTCTACATCCCATGTTTGGTCCAGACAGTGGCAAAGATTCATGGCAGGACTTACCGCTTGTTTATGACAAGGTAAGGATCGGGGTCGATGATTCTAGAGCAGAGCGCTGCACTAGTCTGCTGAGTTTTTTCGAACTCCAGGGCTGTCGCATGGTAGAGATGTCGTGTGAGGAACATGATAGACAGGCGGCCTCTTCTCAGTTCATAACTCACACAGTCGGGCGCATGTTAGGCACCATGGAGCTATCTGAAACAAGCATAAGCACGAAAGGTTTCGATTCACTCATGTCTTTAGTCGACAACACCTATCACGATTCATTTGATCTGTACTATGGTCTTTTCATATATAATGAAAATGCTTCAGCTGAACTTGCACGTCTTGAGCTCGCTTTTGACCAGGTGAAGGGTCAGCTTTTCGGGCGCTTACACGAATTGATAAGGAGAGAACACTTCGGTGAGCAAATCAAAGGTGCTGACGCGAGGAACATAAAGTGAAAACATCCACCAAGCTAAGGTGAGTTCACTTAGCTAAGGTCAACTTCTCCTTAAGAGTCAGAAATCCCTCTGAGCTTGTAGCCGAGATACCCACGCAGTCGATCTTCGCGTAAAATTCGGAGATCGTATGTGCAAGTGACAATGTGAGATCGGCAGCATAAGTGGACGATTGCTCCAACTCACGCTGAAGTGTCTGAACTTCTGTCAACCACGCTTGAGCAAATTTGCAACTTATGACGTCTATTTTGTTGAATGCTAGAACCACGGGCAGTTTAGTTTTATACACAATACTGAGACACTGTAACATATTTGACAGGAAAACTTGGGCATTTTTTGCTCTAACCGTATCCACAACAAATAACACCCTAGTTTGGAACGTCTCTGCCAGTGACTCACATACGATTGCGCCGGATGCAGACCAGGTGAAAATTTCTATCTGGCCCGGTGTGTCAACTATAATTTCATCTATCTCACCCTTTCTCTGTTTACACAGTGCCAAAACTTGATCAAATCGTGTTGCAAACAAATTACACGCAGTTAATATGGCTCCGTTTGGGCCAAGAGAGTATTTCTTACGAATGCCGTTGTAGTCAACAGTGTCTCGTATATCGATGTTGGGGTTGTAAGGTGTGTCTCTAACAGCTGGATCGAGATTTATCGTATACACGCTCTCACCCCCCTGTTCATGAAGCGTTTTCAAGCGAGTAACGATAGATGTTTTCCCAGAACCCGCCATGCCGACCACCAACGTCACTGTGGGTCGTTCGTGGCCCCGATCAAACGCTCTATCCATTGAGAATGGTACAGACGTTGTCTGGTTGTGTCGCCAAATACTAACCTGGAGCAACACGCACCCGGAGCGCTTCCGACAGAGCTGCAAAAATAACGAAACGACTCCTGCTGTCCGAAACTGCAGGAAAATGAAAATTCCTGACCTTTCGGTGCGGAATTGTTATGTCGACAATAGAGCCATTGCATTAAGGTTTTCCTATCATTTTACATATTTAAGTCCAGCGTTTGTGACTCGTCATGGCCCACTGTCGACGAAAACCTCCTGATCGTGGGATAAATATATCCCACGGCTTCGGAGGAGTCCCCCCGAGATCGACGAGTCATGAACGGTTAAATGTTATAATACATTGTGTCTTTTACCACTATCAGATCATTACGCCGTATCTACACCCGGGAGTACCTTATTTAATCTCTGTCCCCTGACTGTTCGTCTGTTCGTCCAGTCAGGGGACAGAGATTAAATAAGGTACTCCCGGGTGTAGATACGGCGTAATGATCTGATAGTGGTAAAAGACACAATGTATTATAACATTTAACCGTTCATGACTCGTCGATCTCGGGGGGACTCCTCCGAAGCCGTGGGAAATAAATTTATCCGTGTCCGACGCGCCGCGCGAGTTCAAAAAAAGGACAGAAGGGCGATGGGTTCGAGGTTTGAGTCGACAGTGGGCCATGATGAGTCATGATTGGTCAGTTTAAATACGTAAAATGATAGGAATTCCTTAGTGCAATGGGTCTATTGCAACAGCAGAAGGAGTTTATTCTTCTTACCAGCGGCCAGCAGAATCATATTATCACCTACAATGTCAGACTGTGAAATTGTCTTTGATTCATCAGTGACTTTCATGTTATTGACACGTATTCCACCATTCCGAATCATTCTTCTAGCTGCGCCTTTACTTTCCAACAGGCCAGAGCTAGCAATAACGTCAACAATCGGTTTGTCAATAACATCACTGTGAGATAATGTTGCGGACGGTACTGTATCTGAGACCAACTTAAGTGCATCTGCATCGAGCACTGTGTCTGTCCCAGGTCTTAAACTAGCAGTTGCTTTGGTTGCTTCCTCTAATCCTTCGGAACCATGTACAAATTGTGTGACTTCGTTGGCCAAAATTTGTTGAGCGGTATTTGGTACGTAAGATGCAACACTCATGTCCTGCTCTATTCTCTCAATATAATCCAAGGGTAGAAACGTCAACATGCGCAGCAACGTGATGACATCAGAGTCACTCGTATTCAGTAGATATTGATAAAAATGATATGGGGTGAGCTTTTCTTTCGATAACCACACCGCACCTGATGCAGACTTGCCAAATTTCGTTCCATCTGACTTGAGAAGCAGTGGAAAGGTCAAACCGTAAGCACCCTCTGCACGAGCTACTCGACGAATGAGCTCTGTTCCCGCAGTAATATTACCCCACTGATCACTTCCTCCGACTTGCACGCGCACGTTTTCATTGCGAAAAAGGTGAAGAAAATCATAACCTTGCAGTAACTGGTAAGTGAACTCGGTAAAACTAAGACCATCTTCGCTCTCCAGGCGTTTTCGTACACTATCTTTTGATAACATACTCCCAAGACGAGCGAATTTACCAGTGTCCCTCAGAAAGCTAAGCAAACTTATATCTTTGAACCAATCATAGTTGTTCAAGACAGTTGTGTCACCATGGCCAACACTTCTTTTCAGTATGCTTTCAATGGAGTCACATATTGCTGAAACATTTGCGCTCAACGTCTTTTCATCCAGGAGAGGGCGTTCTTGTGACCTCCCAGAAGGATCTCCGACACTGCCAGTAGCGCCCCCAACCAGTATGACTGGATGGTGACCAGCCCGCTGAAACCACGATAAAATGATTATACCTAGTAAATTCCCTAGATGAAGAGAGTCCGCAGTCGGATCGAATCCACAGTATATCTTGATAGGTACTTTTAATGCATCCCTTAATCCGCTCTCGTCAGTGCAGTTGTCAAACAGCCCTCTAGATTTTAACGTCGAGAGCAGGTCTTCATCAGCTCCAGCACTCACTCGTGAAGACTTGAAGCATGGCAGATACTGCCGGGAAATCGGGGGTTTTCCATGAGCCCTGATGAATCGAGAGGCCGGTGATACGCCTTCCGAAAATCTAACGCGGTGACGATTCGTGGCACTCAAGCAACGCCTTCCATACGTTGAACAAAACATGCGCATCGCCAAGTGTGTGAAATACTGCACACGAAGACCTACACGCTAAGGCACGTGTATCTGTTGGAAGCAAATGTATGCTCGACAAAAGTATGTGCTGAATGTTGTGGTCACGCCCACGATTCGACCCCGCACGAACGAGTGGAAGGGTGTAACCTGAGACGTTAGGGACTGCGAAAGAGCCCTTGTCTCAACGCGCGGTAACTTTTTGCCTCTGCCGTAGCTCATATTCACCTACTCTGTAGATGTAAGGAAGCAATAATGATCTCATCTACGAATGTTTTAACAAACACTTAGATTAATTAGATATTTTCTATTATAGACCCATTACACTAAGGGATCTTCCTCTTTATCGTACATAGTAACATCTACATATTACTATCCTCCATCCCATGGAAAACTTCACAAATGTACCGTTGTAGCCCGATATTCGGCCTATGATCACGCCCAGCCCCGCGTTCGAAAGCTCTCACTAAATGCTGTTTAATCATCGCATTTGCGGTATTCTTTTTCTCGCGAAATACGCCGGAATCGACCGCTGAAAATTTTGGATCAAAATGATAGCAAAGGGGTGAAAAAATTGAAAAAGTCCGAGCTGATTTTCATAAGTTTTTACCTCTGTTGGGGTTAATCGTACGTTTTTACGGCAACGGTCATCGAACACGAATGCGCACATAGCGCCCACCGAAGCGCGTCACCGTCGCGCGCGTGTTGAGCAGACCGACTCGGCCGGGCACGAGCGACGCGCACGCGAAGTCTCGGCGCAAACGGCCGCTTCACTTTGTCGACACCAGCGATTTCGAATCACGCCAGACGGCGGACGCAAAAGGAGGTCCACGGCTCCGTCAGGACGCGACCGACGAGCGCACGCCTGATGACGGCGTCAAAAACACCCGGCGTGATGATTTGCCAAGCGTTGCCGAGTCCGTGCAGGCCTACGCTGGCCACGGTCGAGCGCGGAAGATGCCAACTCACGGATGGAGAGAGGACACAGCTCGCCACGGCAGCTCGTTTTGCGCGGCATACCGTGAGGTGAGTATAAAAGAGCTCGCAAGAGCATGGAGAATCAGTCCTAAAGCTCTTTACGACATCATAAACAGGCAGCGTTCGACAGAAAGCGCGGCTGCGCTCCGCAGACCCGGTCCAGCACATCTGTTGACAGATGCCGACGCGGCGGTGCTTGCAGAGTTGTCTGAGGAGCTAGATGGAGAGTACACGTGGGAAGAAATGACGGAACGTTTCAACAAGAAAACCGGCAAAAACGTGAGTAAAATGACAGTGTTTAGATTTTGTAAGAGTAGAGGATGGCGTGAAGTCTGTGACAAGTACGTACCGTGCTTGACGAGTGCAGATGTCAAAGCGCGGCGAGAGTGGGCAGAGCAGCACGTGAATTACGCGTGAATTGGTAGCGAAAACTTGCGACACGACAACCTACGGGACGATTGGAAGAAGGTTGCGTGGATCGACATCGACGAAAAGTGGTTTTACATGCGTACGCGAAAGAAAAAGAAGTTGCACAACGGACAGAAAAAATCAAAGACGGCCATCAAGTCGAAGCGTTTCATCGACAAGGCCATGGGCCTCTGTGCCGTCGGACGCCCTCAAGGCGACTTCGACGGCATTATTGGAATATATCGGTGCTCCGAAAAGTGGCAAGCGGAGCGGAACAGCAAGTTTCACGCACGCGGCGAGTGGTATGAAGTTGACTGCGAGGTGAATGGTGAAATGTTTCGCCGCATGGTGCAGACCAAGTTGATATCTGACATAAAACGTAAACTGCTAGGGTACGATTGCGTGTACGTCCAAATGGACGGTGCTAGAGCGCACGTGAAATTCTGGGAAGATTTGGTCGAGCTCGGCGCCAGGCGCAGGCAGATAGACGGCCAGAAGACACCCATCATCAGGTTCGTCAAACAGCCGGCGAACTCACCCGACACGAATCTTCTCAACCTCTGCTTCTTTCGGTCGCTCGCAAAGCTCGTGTCGAAGAAAGAAAGAAAGTTCAAACAGGTTATGAAGGCAAGGAATCATTTTGGAAGCACGTCGTGCAGACTTTCCACGACTATCACGCCGAAAGGACGATGGACAGGTGCTGGAGGACGAAGAGCGCCGTCGTGCAATCGATCCTTGACGCGCAAGGGACGAACGATTACGAGCTTCCACACGGCTATCGAGTCGAAACCAATTGTTCAAGAACTCAGCGACGTTTCGAGCGACGACGACGAGTCGTTGGTGCGCACGCTGAGCTTCGAAGATGCCCATGGAGTCATTCCTTGTTCTCTGCCCCACTCTCTGCCTCGATAAAAAAATTCAAAAAGTCTCAATATCGCGTTTTTTTCGTTTTGTTCAATACTGTGATGATCCACAAGTCTATATAAATTCGTCTAATTTGCAATAAAAACACGATGTGACAAGTGACGAGTCACAGACCATTACCTTTTCCATGGGATGGAGGATATTTACAGAGCCAAAATTTAGCGAAATTGGAGGTCGCCCAACCGTTTGAGGCTATCGGGTCGTTTCAGACGGGAACGTGTTATTAGCAAGCCTCGAACCTCTAAGTCGCGTCAGTGGGTCAAGGAGGGACTGTGTACTAGCTTTGCACGGGAAATGCCGCGGTGCGATACTTTTAAACAAACTGTTCACACCCTCAGTCCTTTGTAGAGAGATCATCACCCTTCAAGTTGGTCAGTGTGGTAACCAGATAGGATCTGAGTTCTGGAAGCAGGTATGCACGGAACATGTTTTCTTTTATCGAGTATTGCTAAAAAAAATCAAGTTGTGCACCGAACATGGAATTGGGGCAGATGGGGTGCTTGGTACACTAGTAGAAGACGACAGAAAAGATGTGTTCTTTTATCAAGCCGATGACCAACACTATGTCCCACGCGCTTTGGTGGGTCGAATAACATGACTACATTATTCTTTGTCACTTCAGTATAGATGCTCGATCTAGAACCTCGCGTGATCCATTCCATACAGAACTCTGAACAGCAGCGGTTATATAACCGTGAAAACATTTTCCTCTCTCCACAAGGTGGCGGCGCTGGTAATAACTGGGCCAGCGGATACAGTCAAGCTGAAGAGTTCCAGGTACATGCTCTGTTACAATTGTACAGGGATCTGTTCATCACAGTTACTCAATCGCAGGAGGACATACTAGATATGGTAGATAGGGAAGCAGAGGGAAGTGATAGTTTGGAAGGTTTCTTGCTGTGTCATTCTGTTGCTGGAGGAACTGGATCGGGCATGGGCTCTTTCATCTTGGAGGTGCTGTTCTCCGGTACAACCCGTGATTGTTTTAAACGCAAAAGCAGGCGCTAAATGATAGATACAGTAAACAAATTGTGCAGACGTACAGTGTGTTTCCAAACCAGATGGAATCAAGTGGTGAGTAGCTGGAGGCAAAATTCCTCTTACAACTAACCATCACGCAGATGTCGTCGTGCAGCCTTATAATGCAATATTGGCGATGAAAAGGCTTATTACGCAGTGCGATTGCGTGGTGACTCTTGATAACACAGCTCTCGATAGAATAGCTATGGACCAAATGCATGCTAGCACGCCAACATTTACGCAGACCAATTCGCTCGTCTCTACGGTGATGACGGCCAGTACGGTGACGCTAAGGTACCCCGGATATATGAATAATGACTTAGTGGGATTAGTTGCGGTAAGTGTATTCATCGAAGCGTCATGTGCTCAAACTTGATGCTACCATAGTCTTTGATACCAACACCAACGTGTCACTTTCTTGTTACGAGCTACACACCTTTCACTAGTAGTAACGATGATACACACGGGTAAGTAATAACGCATGCATGACATTTGCGCTCTCAACTTGATGATAATGATAGTGTGAGGAAAAGTACTGTTCTTGACGTCATGCGCCGTCTTCTGCAAACGAAAAATATGATGTTCTCAGCGTCACATTCAACCAAAGGCCTACAGGTGATATATGTCACTATTGTTTCGTTATGAAGTCGCTGATGTCCATGATGCAGGGCAAGTTTATGTCCATATTGAACATCATTCAAGGAACCGTTGAACCAACCCAAGTTCATAAGGCACTGCAGCGTATTAAGGAGCGTAACGTTGTCAATTTTATTGATTGGTCACCAGTCAACTTGCAGGTTTGTGCTTAGTAAGAGCTTGCATCGACTTCTTATTCTTTCACATGGTAGGTTGCGGTGTCAAAGGGATCCCCGCTTACTGCGAGTAAGAACCGAATAAGCGGTTTGATGCTTGCAAATCATACAAGGTATTTAGATAGTGCCCTCAGTTTGAGTATACCACTTATGCATACGTTAGTGTTCGTGACATGTTCATGCGCTGCATGTCGCAATACGAGAAACTCATACGGAGAAAAGCTTTCCTTGATCAGTATGAACAATACAGCATCTTTGCGGTAAGATCCATCTCTCAAGTAAGCAAAATATTTCAAATCTTTTGTTAGAATGGTCTCGATGAATTTCATGAATCATATGACGTCTTGAGTGGGCTTGTTGAAGAATATATTGCATGTGAATCGCATAACTATACTCTGGCGTAAATTTAGCAAAGATCAAGTCCCCATTACAATAATTACACTTCACGAGCTAGTGCCAAGTTGGCGCACAGGCACGAAGTAATGCAACGTACCTTTTCGCGATTGTCTGAATGTCTCCACGCTGTTCATGACTCTGTATCTTCTCCATTCTCTTCTGTAAATGCATTCCATGGGATCGAAGGATCGGAAAGTGATTTACAACACGTACCAGCACTTCTAGCAAGGTGCGAAGTTCCATATAGTCGTCACTTTCAAGTTGAGGCAAGATAGACTTTGTGAACTTTAAATGCCAGTTGTAAAGCAGAGTGATATAGTTCGCATAACTCATCTGTACGAGTTGAGAGTCTCGCGGAAGACGCAGAGATTTGAACGACGTACATTCACGTTCATATGTGTCTTCATGTCGCCATCTCAAAATTCGTGAAAACGTGTGAGACATGTAAACTCCAACCTGTGAACTTTCACGTTGGCTACAGCAGTGAATAAGCTGCGGTAAATCTCGGAAAAGCCTATCATAGTAAAACAAAATATTGAAACGCGGGATATCCATTTCGTGAAGCAAGTCAATGAAATGTGCTGCATACAGCGCGTCAACACCAGACATTTTCAATCTAGGGTATACCATGTGCTGCAGTATGCAGCGAGCGACTACTGAAGGGTCCTCTTCCAGAGCCCAGGATTTTGCAGCTTCTTTTAATTTGCGTTTGCAAAATACGAGCGCCGCTGTTAATTCTGCGTGCTCACTTTTCAGTTTCTGGAGGACGTCGTTGTGCAGGTCATCCCGACTTATCTGCCGACTGTTGTTGCGACCAGAATACTTCCGAAACGCATTTTCATAGAGCGTATCCGGCACGAAAATATCAGAGAGCATCATTTGCCAAAATGTATTGTACATCTCGCGCGAAATTTTTCCGCCAAGTTCGCTTGGCATCACTCTTTCCCAATTTTTGTTGAGTATGAAGTGACGTGACTCTTCACGAGCTTGCTTGGAGTCGCTTGAGGTGCAAGCAGCAGGACTAGAAATCGATCCAAAATTGCTACGACGAAAAATATGGTAAATGATCGCAGGTTCAATCCCATACTTTTCAGCTAGATCCCCAGCTTTCGGAAGTAGTTGCATACACTCCCCTTCACTAAAAATCATGTGCAGACATGATATATATTGTATTAGTACATGGTGACTCTCATCATACCACTGACTAATAAATTTTAATTGTTGACTAGCCTCAGAGGAAACAATGACTTGTCGCGATTTTGCTAACAGCACGAGAAGGCTCGATGCTAAGTTCGCGTCTCCATGCACATCGCTCAATACACTTCGAAGTCTCAAGAGGCGTTTTCTCGAATGCTCTGAAGAGGCTGTGGACACTTTATTCGATGTAGATCTCAAGTACGGCCCACTGCCACTTAATATCATACTGCTATCGCTAACGTCTCTTATGATTTCAATACCGGTCATACTTTTGATAATCTCACTGAAAACTAGCATGTCAAAGTTTTGACCATCCTTCAGCGTCCCCACGACGTAGTATATGATGGCATGAAGATCAACACGCGAGAAATGTCTGCACAGTAGACCTGTGAACGCACTTAATGAAGAGAACCACGTCATCACGTGCTGTCCATCACTTTTCACCTTTATTTTTGAGCTTGATAGACGGTAAATGATGTGATATAGTAAAACATCGAGTGAAAGAGAACCGCAGTACTTCAAGCTATCTACTACCGGCTGTATCATATTTGGATATGCCTCTACCTGATCAAGAACAACTTTTGTGACATGTAGTGGGCATCTGGTAATCAGTTTCCCTAGCTTTCTGCCCAAATGTTTCACGTTTTCTCTCGATAGCCTTCGCAATATCCTCAATGAAGAAGTTTCTGTGTATATGCGCGCTTCTGTGGCCTGCCTAGACCAATGCTGAGAAGCACGAAATGCACGATCATACAATTTGGCGCGTTCTGAAAATGTTAGATGTGTCAGTATATCCCAAATTTTTCTGTCTGTCGCTGGATTTGGCCTTCGGATTGACATGCCAGGAAAAATACAACCAACGAAAACATCAGGGACTGTTTGGTCTTCTGAACTAAAACATGAAACTATTTGTGACAACCACTGCATAATCCTTGCTTGAAGAGTTAAATAGCTTGACGCAGATGGACCAACCAGAAGAACTTTTTTTATCACCGCGGCACTTCGCATAGCGGCGCCTGTCAAACTTCGTTCTATGTCATGACGAAGGGAAGTTCTTATATGTACGTTCTCGCAGACAACGAAACCCAAACGGGCAATTCTTATCAACATAGCGAGTGATGATTGAGCACACTGACACTCCTCAAAAATATTAGACAGGACTGTTAAAGCCACGTGCGAATCCCAGGACAAGGAAAAATCATGTTCTTTTCCTCTTTGATCTGAGTGGCTGCAAAGGTCATTTGGGAAAAGATGAGGATACATTTTTTCCACTACGTTTCTGTCTTCGTTTAAAAGCAAGTGAGCGTACCATCTGCAACTCACGGTGTCTGGTTTTCGTATTCTACGATGCATATGGAAACCAGCTACTTGGGTAGGTTCACTACATAGCTGCTTGAAAATGTATATCGGTACGTTGCTCTCCACGTCATTTTGTGAGTTATGAACCATAAATACATCAAACGTTTTGACTGGTTCAGCGTTGTATACGCCGACTACTGCGAGTATCAGTGACTCTAACTGTTTCGAACTGTATCTTGCAGTCGGTACTCTGCTGAGTACTTGGGCAATTAGAAGCGCATAACCTTCAACATCTTCTGCAAGAACGTTATTTTTCAACCATGTGTACGACTTCCGTGTATTCAACCGCACAAGCTTCTTGACTTGAACTTCTTTTTCTTCAGAAATAGTTCTTGAGCACGAGTTCTTTCTTGATCTCTCAAGTATATCCCGTTGATTATCATCCTTCTCTGTGTTATCTTGGGGCGACTGTTCGGCACGATGCACAGTATTCCACGCCCAGCGGTAGTCAGAGCTGTATACGCCTTCTAAGCCTTCAGCTGGAATAGTCGTGTCGTTTCGTTGCATATTTTGCTGTCGTGGGAAGCACTCGTCTTATAGCTCCTTCTTCAAGTTCATTCTCAGGATGTATTAGACGAGTTTCTAGACCTCAGTTTTGACGAGCGTCGTTGAGAGCTCGGTGGGACCTTCGGGCCCACTAGACGTTGGTTGACCTCCTGGAACTCCCAGGCTGGGAGTGGCTCAAAGGATTTCCGCAGATTCCCCGATATCGTATACTGGTACTGTGTATGTATAACTTTTGTCTTTCGACCTTCAAGTTTTCATCTTTATTTCTTGAGTTATAACTAACCAATGCCCGACTAGTGGACGAGGACTCGTGGAACGTGACCTGGGGCGACGTGTCGTGGCGGTTGACAAACGCGTGACAAAATAAGGAGCATTAACTCGATTGTTACACTTGGATTCTGAACGTATTTTATTCCACACTGTCAATTGCGTTGATCGAATCCGAAGAGAAATATAACCTGCTAGAGCTGAGTGACACTGCGTACCCCGCGAAGTTCGATGGCTCCGAATAAAGATCGCCGAGTTAACGGTAGAGGTGTTGGTCTAGGTGAGGACTTGAATGACGTTCTTGTTACATCTTTCATAACTTTTCGACCTTTAGCAATCGGAGCTGGCTGTGGTTTCGGCTTAGGTTGGGGCTTTGGAGGTATGTCTCTGTCAGCAAGTTCTTCTTTTCACCTCGACTTATGCACAAACACAAGGGGCGCCGATCGGACTTTTGGGGATAGGTATCGGCGGTGGATGTGGTATAGGAATCGGTGTCGGTTGGGGGATCGGATGTGGTGCTGGTAGCAAGTACATCAACCAACGCTTCATATTTCGCGGACTATCCTCTTGATGTGGTCGTTAAACCTGACGAACGGCTCCAACAAGAGCAAAACAGGGCCGTTGTACTGTTGACCACAAAGGTCGTCACACTAGCATGTTGTATGCGCTGAATTATTTAATGTTTTGCCTATAGTTTAGCTAGGACTTCGAGCGACTCGTGTTGTTTTCCAACGAGGGAGAGCGCTGTTGACGCAATGTGTGACGCACTAAGCCCTGCCTCGTTCAGTTGAAAGGAGTACGAACCGTGATCGATTGGTCGATCTGGAAGAACCATGGGTCGAACCTTTAAACCCTCATCGAGGAGACCATCTGTAGCGAGAAAGTGCAGCACGTGTGATGAAAAACCACCGATTGAACCCTCTTCAATAGTGATGAATACAGGATGGGATTTCGCCAAGCGGCGAATCAGTTCCACATCTAAGGGCTTGCAGAAACGCGCGTCAGCGACGGTGGCACTAACGCCAAATTCTTGTAAGAGTTGCGCAGCTAAGAGACAATTGTTTGTCGGGGTACCGTAACCCAGCAGGACCACATCAGTCCCTTCGCGCAGTACCCTCCCCTTGCCTATGTCTAGCACCATGCCTTTAAAACCTGGATCAAGCACTTGCACACTTTCGCTTTCCATATTGACTCCAGTTCCTGAACCCCGCGGATATCGGAAGCACGATGGACGATCATCGATCGCTAATGAAGTTGCTACCATGTGGCACAACTCTGCTTCGTTCATCGGCGCCATGACCACCATGTCTGGTAGACAAGCCATGAATGTCACATCGTAAGCTCCTGCATGTGTAGGACCATCCGCTCCCACTAGACCCGCACGGTCCATTGCAAATCGTACAGGTACTTTCTGAAGTGCTACATCGTGTACAACCTGATCCCAGCCTCGCTGTAAAAATGTTGAGTAAATGGTGCACATAGGCTTTAAACCTTCACAAGCAAGACCAGCTGCAAATGTAACAGCGTGCTGTTCTGCGATACCAACGTCGTAGGTGCGATCAGCAAAATACTTTTCGAAGTGATTGAGCCCTGTACCACCACCCATGGCTGCGTGGATGGCCACAACCTTATCATCCACCATGGCTTCTCCAATCAAAGCATCTGCAAAAACTTTTGTATATGTTGGGATCGTCTCTGAAGATTTGCTTTGTTCTCCAGATGCAAGATCAAATTTTGAAACACCGTGGTATTTGTCTTGCGCATCCTCTGCGTATGAGTAACCTCGTCCTTTCTCTGTGACTATGTGGATCAACACAGGTCCGACGCTTTTTGTTTCCTTCACTTCCTGCAGAATCGCAATTAAATCTTCCAAATTATGACCGTCAACAGTTCCAATGTAGTATAAACCAAGCTCTTCGAACAGCGTTGATCCGGACCCACTGATCATACCTCGTGCGTACTCGTCAACTTTTGCGGTGACTTCCTGCACAGGCGCCGGCATTTGCTTTGTTATAGCCTTCGCAGACTCACGAAGTTCACGAAGTGGTCGAGAGGATTGCAGTCGCGCAAACGTCGAAGACAACGCACCCACGGGATCTTGGTTCAAGCTATTATACTGCGTCGGAAGCGAAACTTGTTGATTGTCATTGAGAATGATGATCATGTTGGTGTCCAGAAAGCCGGCGTTATTCATCGCTTCGTAAGCCATGCCACCGGTGATTGCCCCATCACCAATAATACTGATCACGTGATTATCGCCACCCTGCATATCTCGTGCAACTGCCATACCAAGTCCCGCCGAAATCGATGTACTACTGTGTCCCGCACCAAAACAATCGTATGGACTTTCACTTCGCTTAGTGAAAGGGGATAGACCACCAGTTTGTCTCATAGTGTTCATTCTTTCTCTTCTTCCGGTTAGAATTTTGTGCGGATACGCTTGGTGACCGACGTCCCAAATAATTTTATCTTGTGGTTGATCGAATACGTAATTCAGAGCTACAGTGAGCTCCACAACCCCGAGGCTGGAGCCAAGATGGCCACCTGTCTGTGACACGTTATAGATAAGGTCAGCTCGTAGCTCTTTCGCCACTTGCTTGAGCTGATCGGTACTTAAACCCTTTAAGTGACTAGGGAATTGAATAGTATCCAACAGTGGGGTCGAAGGTTTTGATGAAATGACACCGTAGCCTGCGATACCTCCAGGCTGAACATCTTCAAGTTCAGATAAGATTTCCTGTTCAGAAGATCGTATTGGCAAGCGCTCGCCGCGCGATGGAACAACGTGCACTCGACGGACAAATCTGTTCAAGGCCGAAGCACGCTTGTACCGCAGTGCAGATACTCGAAAGTTGTATGAAGCGGGAGGCTTGCGAGTAGACCAGGTCGCGGCAAGGTTATGCCCGATACTTGCCGATGTGCACATCACCCGTACTGTATTTTTAACTCAATCGATAAAGTTGACTGTCTCAGCTCAGCGATGAAAACGATGTATGGGTACGTTTGCCCTACGAGGTCGGAAGACGGTTCGTTTTTGACGAGTATCGCGTGGTGGTCTGGAAACGTTTCCAGAAGTCGTCACGGGCCAGCCGCGCCGTGTCGTTAGTAAAAAGTACACATCTAACTATCGAACTATACACCGGTATACACGTGTTTTATATTATTGGAACTGTTCAAAAGCATGATAAATGTCAGCGATTCGATACGCGGGATCCCGGATTTCCTAGTTACCTTTTAGGCGGTCTCTTACAGGTAAGATAGGTACCTATTGCTCAGTTTCTTTAAGTGCTACTAGTACGAGTACGAGTACTCGTAGTACGAGTACTTCTTAGTAAAACAACCAAACAATCAGGTCCCATTATTGAGTCGGTATGATGTCTATATTTGTAATGTGCTGTGTATCATGCTCATATAAAGAAGAAAATACATAGATATGATGTGAAAATGTGTTTTTAGAAACCAAACCGAGCGCCCCAGCCGCCACGTGCAGAACGATGCTATATACGCAACAGCGGGTTCGCACGCGCGCGAACTTCGAGCAATCGTGCATCTGGACAGTCAAGCTGATTACAAAGAGCACCGCGCTGAACCAAGCAAAGCTTCCTTCACCAAACTCCAAACATGGGTGACTCGAATATGTCTACTGCCCAGACCCACGATTTCATATAAGTAACCGGTACTTCTTCAGGTAGCCTTAACACAAAAAATGCGGCTGGAATCCCCAAAAGAACGCCCGTTTCGTTTCAAATCGACGAAACATAAGTTGCGCGCGATTACGCTCGACGCAAACGTGGAGGAGAACGGGTTAAACGCAGAATCTACAAGTTGCTGCACGACACAGGCGTTGAGCCACTGGCAAGAATTATGTTGCTCTCATGACTTCAACTCATTCGTACGAGAGAATCAAAGTAAATGTCAATCGCTACCACAAGTCGTTTTACACGCACACGAGCTCGTGGAGGCAATTCTTTCAAGACTAACTATCAGAGCAACAAACTCTGTGCCAGCGTTGCTTGGAGTTTTGTCGGGGTTGGCACGAGACCTGGGATTAGACTTCTTGCAACATTTGGAAAGAATCATCTCGACCGTGTTAACACTGTTAGACGACGGAGCTATCGCAGATCCGGAATTATTAGAAGCTATTTTCAATACGCTTGCAAAAATATGCAAGCAGCGTAGAAAATATTTTCTGAGCTATCCCTCCCAGCTTTTGTCTTATACATACTGTCTAAGATTGCACCGTTCCAAACGGATACGTCAATTAACGTCAAGAATAATTGGATTTGTGCTTCGTATTACTACTATGGATACATGGGATGCGATTTACACCGACCTGATTGATGATATCATTCACTCGCAGTTATGTATACGTCAACAAAAAGAGGTCGCTGCAGAGACGGGTGAAATCATATTCCACGCTATTTCTGGCGCAGCACATGATCTCCATTCGCTCGCCGTTGAGCGTGTGCACCGGATGTTACGTCACACACTAACTAGTGACTCTTTGCATCAAGAAATACATGTGACCCTGATGAAAACATGCATGCGAAAGCTCCTGGAGCATGTGAAAGGGTACAAAAGTAGTCTTGTGATTTGGGCAGTATTGGAGGAAATGTTCAAAGATGTGATGAACGGGGCCAATGTGTCCACAAGAGTCGCTATCGATATCACCACACTATGTGTACAACCATTCTCTCAATTTGAGCAGGTAAATGTTTATCTAAGTGCCTTTAATTATCTTGCTTGTAAACTGGAGCCGTCTACTTCTGATAATGACGCGCTTGTGCTTGCGTCGATGCATGATTTTGTGGAACAGATCTTCAACTCGTCTTGGGTGCGTGCCGAAATCCCATCGGAAACATTCTCATCCTTGGGAAACATCCCCTGGTCCCGTTTATTGAAACCCAGTGAGCAAGGTAGCGGTATGACATTCATAAACAAGTTGTACGCGAGCTACAATGATCACGGTTCGATTATTCAGCAAAACTTGATTTCAGATGCATTCATAGCCGCCTATGACTGTTTTGTATTGTCTGGAGAACACGCTGTACAATTAGTACGCAAGGTCTCGCAGATCTCCTGTCTTGAGTCTGTCAGCTCAGCGATTTCACAGAAACTAAAAGAAACCATCGGCACCGCATTAATCAAGAAACGTCACACATCAGTCACTCTGATCAGCATTTATTACATCCCATTCATTACAATTCGAGCTCAAACTCTCAGATTGTTATGCTCTGTGATACAAGATGACACACATACGCTAGTGAGTACTGGCAGTGATGTTGCGATAGCACAAAATTCCCTTGCAGTGCTGACAGCATGCATCGAGAGCATACTTCGACTGGGTTTCAATGATTGTTTACCGAGTGAAACTCGATTGCTCTCTATGATTCTGGAATGTACCATGAGATTATCTGTGATATCGACAGTGTCACCATGCGCCTGGGTAGGATTGACAAGGTTGTTCCGCGAGCACTTCTTGCTGATAAAAGCAACAGATTCCTCGGCACATATCAAAATGTTGAATCGGGCAGTTACATTACTGGACGCAAATAACCATGCAATGCGATTATCGAGTCTAGAAACAGTGGTGTTTGTAGCTGATCACTTGAACATGATTGATGACAGAAGCGACCTCGCGTCACTCAGCAAGATCAGAGCGGAACTTGATTTTTTTCGCAAAATGAATGCATTTAGAAATGAAGATGGAAATTTGCTAGGTCATGTGAAACATTGCACGGTAATGCTCACAAAAGCATCGGCGAAAACAAATATATTTCCCCTCGACAGTTTTCAGTGCAAGCTTCTTGTGAAGTCATGCATGGGTGCTCTTCGCATTCGCATAACGGCGCTCTGGTCAGCTTTGTCAAACTACTTGTGTAGTCTGATAAAATTTGGTCGCGTGGACCTGAATGTGGTGATTGACTGTATAATTGCTGTAGAGAGTATTTGTTTGGCCAAAGAGCGTGTCAAAGGATCTTGTGCTGATCTTACAGTTGTATCCACAATACTCGATTACGATCATCATGCGAGTCATAAAAATCACGACTGGGTATACATGGATCTACTTTTGAACGTTCTAGTTAGCTGTGGGAATGGAAAAGATGTACATGATTTCGTTAGTGAACACTTTGTGCTTTTCACAGATAATTTGCTAGTGACACGGTCCATTTGTGGAAAGATATACGACAAGTGTTTGCGCACATGGCTCAAACTATTACGAAATACGATCGAATCTCAGAAAACTACGAATGAGTATATATCGAATGTGCTCAAGAGCCTAATCGGATACGATGATGTTGACGTTGCTACGGAAGCACTGGGATGTTTTCAACTTGTGAAAACACATTGCATAACTTCTGAAATGATTGAATATTTGCGCTTACTCATCGATCCAGGCACAATAAAGTGGACACTTTTGAATAAACGGCTTTCATTTGATGCTGCAGAACGGGGGGATGGTGTAATATGGATTGGTGAGTCCATCAGAGAAGAGGTTGTGCCAATTATTATCAGGATTCTTCACAGGCATGTGCGCCGTAACGATAGACGCGGCATCCGCTCAGCGTGTCTGGAGGCTCTCGCTATATTTTCTTTGGAAGAGATCATCCCAGTAATTGCTCGTAGTTTGTCAGGTGTGGTACAAGCAAGTGAAGATGACCTGCACGTTAGCTTGTTGACGGCGGTGCAACAAGATTGGAATCACAGACGGTGGCTTGACTTGGGCGTTTCATTGAAACCGTGTTCAAAAGCGACACTAGCGTTTCTTCTCAATCTGCGTGTATTCATGCGATCCCTTCGCACACATTTGCAGCAAATACCATACCCTTTCGTAATTGTGTGTTACAAAATTTTCGCATCAACGGCAGATGGTGATGTCGTACTTTCTCGCACACAATCCCAGGCAGAAAGTTGCGGAATCCACCGTCAACAGAAACTCGTTTACCGGGAGTGTGCTGAGACGATTGTATCGCTGACAACACATTTTACGTACCAATCTTTGATGTGTTGGCCAATAATTGCCGATACAATGCGTAGAATATGTGCTGACAGTGTGTTGCCTACTCGCAATATGTTGCCTTGTTTACTGATCATACAAGCGTTAATCTGCAATACAGAAGTCTTCTCGCATTCTCAAATTATGGTTGATATACGCGACATACTTCATAAGTGCTGGCAAGCTTTGGCGAAGGCAGAAACTTCACAAGAATGTCAGGTTTGCATCGTTGATATTTTGGAAAACATGGTGCAACATGCTAATAGCAGTGAAAGGAATGTGCGCATTTATGCGCTTCAAATCTTGCGATGCGAACAGAAGCTGCCTATCATTCTTCTAGCGCAATCGAATTTAGAGCGTTCGCATCAAAGGCGTGAAGACGCAGTTAGAAATTTGAATTTAATCGAGGCACTGGTTGTGGTGTGCGAAGATGATGGCTCTATTTCGGATGTGTTGAAGGGTATAGTGCAGAGTATAACATGTATGAGGAGTGAAGTTCTCATTGTTAAGCTGTTGCAAATAACCATCAATGTATTGGACAAGCATAGAAAAATAGACCGTGCAGTATGTGTCGATCTCATGTGTCAACTTGTATTCCTATTTGGTCGATTTCGCTCTCATGCCAGCCGATCATTGTTGGTTGATGTATATGAACGTGCATCTAGATATCATCAACCATGGTTGAATGTCGTCATGCTGATGAGGAAGATGAACTGTGTACAACGAGATAAAATTGATGAGTTAGATGTACGATCACGCTTGCAAGCGTACGATGTGTTGTCGCATGACTTTTTTGGGGAATTAGCCAAAGATGAGCATATAGTTGAAATGGTCATTCGACAGTGCGTCTTTGATCTCAAGTTCGACGAGATAGTCGTAAGATTATCGGCTCGAAAAGCATTGACCAATTTTGCTACGGTTGCGTTGCACGGAGAGAAAGACATTCGTCATCCGCTCATGACAGTCTTCAGAAATGTTCTGGATGACTCTCTTCCGTCGCTTTTAAGACACAGAGATGAACTGATCCGCCATGAGGGCATTTTGCTATTGAGGAGCTTATTAGACGTGACACCACTATTCAACTCTTACTCGGAACTTCTTACATTGGTAAATTTTTCTGGCATGGAGAATTTTTTTGAGGATATATTGCATATACAAGTTGGATGTCAATGTCGAGCCCTACAAAATCTTACGACAGCACTCAAGCATTCGCATACATCGAGTGGTTGTGCTATGCAATATATTTTGCCATTACTTGAAGGGTTGTTATTTACTTCATCTCCAAATGTTGTAGAAAGTGCTCTGTGTGCGACGGCTGAGCTTCTACGATTTTTGACATGGGATCAGTACTTAGCTATTGTGGGTAAAATTAGGCGGATACGAGGTCCCGGTATACATGAAAAGTTCATTTACCGTGCACTCATCAGCGTAAACAATGTATGTACTGCCAATGAATCTGCATGTATGACAAGGACGCAGGGCATCAAGATTTTGCATTCCGACATCTTACCCCACTTAGAGACACAAATAATTGCCACAGATAGAGAGAAGAATCTTTCTGTAGTCGATAAGTCTGCAGTTCACGCATTCTTTAACATTGTATGCTTGCTTCCACCGGGTGACAGAGACATCAAATTACGAGTTTTGATGTCTAAACTTGTTGATAGTCTGAGCAATCGCTCGCAGAAAGTCAGAGATTCTGGACGAAGATCACTTCAATGTATATTCACATCAGCACCATCGATCATTATCGTGCAGATGCTACAAATATTCATAACTGGACTAAATAAGGGGTTTGCTAGATACGTTAGGGCGGCGGTCGTACATTCAGCGCTCAATAACAACGTACTTGCAAATGACGATTTTAAGATGATATTGCCATTTCTTGGTAAAACGATTGCAAATGATCTGTTTGGCGATTTGTACGACTCAAAGCAGTGTTCCACTGTGAAGGCTTTCTGTTTGGAAAGCAGAAAAGTGTATCCAAAACACAGTGTGGCGCTTCTGTTTCAACGAGTTTATGATAGCGAGACACTTCGAGTCTCTATGAGGCCCGTGACCATAGCTGCGTGCGAAGGTGATGTTGACACGATGAAGCTGCAGACATATTTGCAGGCGATAAGGCAAGGATTGTCGAAAAATGTTCTACTATCACCCGATCATATTTTAGTAGTCTTCTTCTCTGTGTTGAGTGAGTGTGTGGAATCTCTAAGTGAAAGTAAATCGTCGAAGACGATATCTAATGAGGTGCAAAAGCAAAACTATGTTCTTCGCTCCAATATTCACGTTGAAAGGTTGAGCACTTTAGCGAACTTTGCCATGTCTATGCTGAGTGATGTTCTACGTGAACCACGTGTCTATGATCAACACACAGTTCACTTGGAGCTGAAAAATGGTTTTTCAGTCTTGTTGGAAAGCTTTGTTAAGCATCGCTGTTTACAACTGAGTGCCCTACGAGCTTTAAAATCACTCGTTAGATACGTGCCTGACGTGATTAGCGATCATAGCAAACATATATTCAAGCAGCTCACTTTGCTACTGAAAAATCACACTGATCCAAAGTTGATCATTTCAGCATACAGTCTACTTAATGCTATTCTCAAGGCGAATGCTTCGCTTGTACTTAATCAGGAGCTCTGCGATTCCATTCTTGGACTTTCTCTACGAGAAATTCGTGATGGATCGCTCTCAAAAGAAAATTTCAAAATTTTACGCGTCATGGTAGCCAGAAGAGTTGTCGTGCCTGGAATTTATGACGTGATCGAGGAGATGATATCTACAATCGCTTCTGGAAAGAATGAGTATACACGGGCGTCGTGCTCTCGACTAGTTATTCAATTTATGTTGGTTTTTCCAATAGGTGAGAGGAGGATGCGGCGGCTCATCGACCTGCTTTTGCCAAATGCAGACTACAAGTATGTCGAGGGTCGATCTTCTATCTTTGCAACTATTGCAACAATAGTGACAAAGATTCCTGAGGGTACGCTAGCTTGTCACTCAGAGCTGTTTTTCGTCTTTCTCCTCACAAAGATTGCCTCCGAGTTGGATGAAACATGTAGAACAATGTGTCTACACACCTCTACAGTACTGATACAGCGTGTTTCACAACTGCACAGAGTCGCCATTTTCAGATCAATCATCAAAACCATTTCAGATGGTCGGCCGCCTCTAGTGAACGCTGCTTTGCAGATACTTAAAATGTGCATAGTTGGACAAGTAAATATGGCTTTTGAGACGTACTCTGTTGTGGAGCCAAAGATACTGCAAATGATCATAGAACTGGCACACTATCAAGACGCAGCTTCTTCTCAATTTCAAAGTCAATGGACACTGCTTTACAGTGCTTTACTTTTGGTTGAACTTGGTCTCAATAGTGCAAAACAGCACGTGCTTGATCTTGACTTAGTTCTGAAGTGCTGTGATTGTGGTGCTCGGCTACTACAATATCCTCACCTATGGGTGCAGATGGCTGCATGTAGATTTAATTCACGGCTTATGCTTTACTCCAACTTCAAGCAAATCTGTGGTACTCCACGACTAATCGATATGCGTGATTTGGCCGATCAACGTCTGTTGTTTCTCTCTACTGTCGACTTTTTAAGACAGCTATGCTCATCTACCGAGGTGGGTGAAGTTTGCGATTTAACGACAACAGCAATCTTGAAGTTACTTGTTGCGTTGTCGTCATTGCTGATTAGAGATGCATATAAAGATAGTACAATCAAACAGTGGAACTCAAGTTTGATGTTCAAGGACGAGGTTACTAGTGCGATGTACTCACTGAAAATGTCCACATGTGGATCACTTCAAACCTTTTCATTGCGATGGATCGCAGCAGTTGCGAGTGACTTTGGTGAGTCACTGGATTCTTTCCCTCAAATTCTCGGCGACCTCGTCGTAATCTGCCGCGCTAGAAAAAGTACAGATGATAACAGGCAAAAGCTTTCTGATGATGTGATTGAATGTTTGTCGGCTTGTGTTTCATCTGAACCATGGCAGCTCACCGTTACAGAAGTTGACAAACATTTACGCATTCTTGAGTGCTCATCACTTGGAAAGCGCATCAGGCATCAAGCGTGATATACTCCATAATGTATATGTGAAGTACTTTTTCCAATTACGAGCCTGCTCGAATCAGCAAATTTCATCAGATTGTTTCGTCTATCACTTTTTGACTGGGCTTTTTGTAATGATTTCATACCCTTCATAATCAACACACCTCGCATAATGGTGGCGTGTTTACGCCTTGCGGTGGTAGTGTTCATTTGCTTTGTTGCGGTTGATGCGTCTTGCAAAATGGAATTAATATCAGAAGTTCTATTCAGAACAATACTCGGTATATTGTCCAAAGAGGCATAGGAAATACCGTAATGTTCATCCTGTGCACTTGGGGCATCGTCCAATGCGAATTCTGTTCGGTTTCCCATTGATTTCATACTAGGAGCAATGTAAACATCGCTGAAGTGCTTGATAGCACTCAAATGACTTGCAAGCAGTAATTTGATGTCGCGTCGCAGTGAAATTTCGAGTGTCGTCCATAAAATATTTTCTGCATCTGTGATACTGGTTGATGTACATGGTTCATCGAGGCAAAATAATGAGTTGGATGAAGATTCGACGATGCGTTTCATTTTCTTCAAATCTGAGTAGAAGTGCGAAGAAAATAACATATTAGAGTGTGCAGCACAAGAACCAAAAGATTTGAATGTCGCACATTCGATTGTACCGGTCAAATCAACCAAGCATGTTGCTAATACTTGGTAGACAGTCTTCGTGAGCTTCTGAACAAACATGGTTTTCCCACACAAATTTGGCCCTGTGATTAGTATGAATGGCACTGCGCGTGAAATAAACACATTTTTCGCATTGTGCGAATACATAATTTGCTTGCCTTGATTTTCCTGCTGTTCGCTCAATTCAATCATCGAAAAATGTTCACAACAATTAAGTGAAGGTTGAACGAAATGTTTGTGTTGCTTGGCGCGCTGTGCCAATGCATCAAGGAATGTCACACTGTGCGTGATTCTATCAAGCTGTGGCCTCAAGTTGTACGCAACTTCCATAAGATGACTAGATATAACTTGCGCAAATCGTTGCGTTTCGTTCAATTGAGCTTTCAGTTGTGCATTTAGATGGTCCAAAAATTCACAGGATAGACATGTATAGTGTCCACTAGTTTTTCCAGCAGTGATCATGCACACAGAGGAACACGTATAAATGTGCAAGTGATCTGACGTATGGTGATTATATGAATCCACTTTACCTCTCTCTGTTTCGTCTATGCACCAACTTAATCCTTTATCTTTGTGAAACACTATTTCTCTGCGCTTCAAACCAAGAACCTGTTGCATTCTGACTACGAATGCGAATATATCTTCAACTATCCGCCCAAGCGTAAAGCGTCTCATGTCGAACATCTTATTTATTCCCAGCTTCCAAATGTATAACATACGCATCTGTCTACATTGGATTGTATGTCCGCATGGTTCGGCACTAACACAACTACGAACTATTCTCAAAGCGCCGCACGAAGCGAAAGTTCGAATATGCGTCTTTAAGGCAACAAGTAGCGGATCGTGTGCATTTGCAAAGTGTGAATCAGCTTCAAGTAAGTGTACTGAATCGATATGTTTCAGTAGAACATCGAATGTAATGCCAAACAACTCACCACGACGAGATCTCAAAATATCTCTCAGCAAAGTCACAGACGCATTCCAACGATTTCGATAAAATGTCTTAGACAGGAAGAGCAGGCAATCATAGTAAGAATTGACTAGCTGAACTTCATTATTTTTAGTTTTCCAAGAGTACGTTTTGTTTCTTTTCAACATGTTGCATGTGCAACCAAACACACAGTATGTCTCAACTGTACCTGGATGTGGATACGGTTGTTTTAGTAGTTCAAACGGTACATTTTCAATCTGGAGACCAGAAGGTAACGGAATGTGGAGCAGGTCTCTCAATTTCGAGCGATAAAGAATCCTATACAGCTGTCTGAGCGCGCCACTGTCAAAATAATCTTCCTCTGCAAATTTGCCACGAACTTGTCTACAATGGATAGAGCGACTAATCTCGGACAAGAGGAAGATTCTAACCCCTACCGCTTGACAAATCCTCGCTGTAATATGAATGTACTCGTACAAATCGGCTTCGCGCACAGTTGAGCATTTCGTTAAAAAAATCACTGTCTCGAACCGACCATCCGATAACATCTGGAGCGTCTTTGACCAGTTAAAACTTTCTTTGTAGCACGATGCACTGACGTAAAAACTATGAATGGACATACACGACGCAGCTAAATTGACATGTGTACGTTCGAGTTTCACAACGGCTAGCATCGCGTGAGTATAACTGGGGGGAAGTGCTTATTTGATAACTCCTAGGCCAAGCATATGTACGATGGAAGTGACTAAATGTTTTTGGTATCTATGATTTCACCATTTGTTCCTAACACCAATGTGCATGGATTCCACCCGTCGTTATAGTCAGAGCAGTCGAGATCGCGCAACGCCGCACTGCCAACATCGATGCAGTGACTTGGGTGTGCATGCTTTGCCGCACGTACAAGTTCTACAGCGCCACTGTTGAGCAACGAAGACTATATTTCATCAGTTTTTGAGTGCCGCTAGAGCATCTTTGTGATTTACCTTAAACGTAGCACAGCTCACAGCGCAGTTTCTAATTATCATACAACTTTGCCTCTGAATAGACCCAGAAGCTGTATGTAAGCGCATTACATCAAAGACAGCGGACATGCATTTTGCATCTTGTACAGCAGCTGTTGCATTTTTGTTCCTCAATGTTACCGTGGCTAAAGCACCCAAAACAAGTTCCGCCATTTCGACGTCGTCACCTAAGACTAGCATGAGTCAGCAGTTGTGATGCGCAGAGAGGCAGACCTTGTGTTTGTAACACATCAAAAAGTAACTTGACACCGCCCTCACTCACAAATCGATGTTTTGCTTCGTCTAAAAGTACAAGTCGTCTCAGACAAGACACCGCTTGCTTTGAGTGCGAGAATGACCGGTGTTCAAGGGAAATCTGCCGAAACGAGACGGAAAGTTAAACAATAAGGAAGTAAACACAAGTCCAACGTACCATCAGCAACTGAAGCAAACCCCCGTTTAAGAAGTCCATACATGTCTTACGCGATATAAGAAGTGATTTAGTCTAATAGAAATTGATTGATGCATTTTAAAGCGTGAAGTGACTTTACCATACGTAGAACGTTTTCTGCACGGTGCTCTTTGGGATTTTCATAGTCGTCTTTCAATACTAAGTTGAGGGTAAGTATGTTGTGGCAGCTCAAAGTAACTTTAAATACTTTTGACACACATATGTACAAGACGTTTGTCGCAGAAATTATGCACCGGGGCCAAAGACAAAGGCGCCGTTTCTTCGCCAGCTGTCAGTAGCGAACATGTCAACCTGCATATTGTATTTTGTGCAATTCCCCAGTCCAAAGAGATTACCTCCAGAAGTAGGTTAACATATTCATCCTGGTTATTTTTTATGTAAATTCAGTCGAAGTCGAATACATCAACGTACTGTCACCAAACATTGCTTTGTTTGCTGGCAGTGTCTTGCGCCCAGGAGAATAGCACGGACGAAATCATCCAAAATGATATCGTCATCTGGAACTTTGTTCAGAAGGTGTTCATACAATCTCTTAGAGACTTGCTCCCAGCAGCGTTTGAGTCGATTCCGCTTAAGTAACTCTATTCACGTTCAAGTAAGACAAAAACAGACGTAAGTGGACTTGTTTTACCAAAGAGGACTGAGAAGGCAAAGTGGCAGGAGCTGGCACTTTTAAGTATGAGCACTGCCGACGTCAGTCCATACAAAGTTGTATCGATGTTGACACCTTCTGCGATCGAATCAAAATCAATGGAGAGTGGCCGTAAATTCGATAGTTGCAGTTCAACCATTGCTACATCGTTGACTTGTGCAGCACTCACAAGTTTTGAAAGGAAATCAAACACCTTGTTCTCGTCGGCTTCTACTTCCGCACTAAAGCGCTGCTCTGACAAATCTAGGTCGCTATGATCTATTCCACGTACGTTGAGCTCCTCAATGGCTTCGGTTACGGCGTCTTCTTCGTTCATGTCGAAGTCAACCATGAAACTTTTCACCATTTTGCGGAACAAAGACTATTAGACATTTCACGCAACTATCTTCAACGTCGACTTCCACAAACCTGTACGAAAAGTTCGCCCTGCATCCTGTTTCTCTGGGATCAGAAACGCTTCACTTCCTCCTTACCGACCCGTGAACTCAGAGGTAGCGTCGACGCTGCAACTTACTTTTTCCTCTCCTTACTTAATTCACGCGAACATCGCTGTTAATAACAGCCTGTTATTGATATTAGGTTGACTAATGTTAGCAGCAGAACTTCATAATTCGGTCCTGTTGTGAACGAACGTGTTCACTGTACTGCTACAACGAATTTCACTAAATGGGTTCTTCGAAGCCGAAAAAGGGTCGATTGGTGGTGTCCTCGTCATCTTCATCTTCATCGCTTCGTACCTTCATACTTTCGTATAACCATGGGTCATCAGGCTCGAGTTGCATTTGAAGTTGGTTCGATGTGTAAAAGCACCAGGTCGTGTGTCGACGACTTGGGCGGACCAGTCGGACCAGTCGGACCAGTCGTGAGTGATACTTCTTCATATTTCTGATGTAGCGCGCCCGAAATGGGACATCTATCTCCTCTGGAACGAAGATTGTTTGTGAACGAAGAAGTTTGGCACAACTCACGGGAACCAACGGTGAACTTGCCGCTCACGTTTGAGTCAGCAAAAGATTATTGCCAAGCTTTACTCTCTCTTGTGTTGGAGGAGGCTAGAGAACACGTTTTGTCAGGACTGACTCGGTCCAAAGGTGAGTTAAATGCTCTTGTCGTCACCCGATCGCTTAAGGTCGCGCAGAGGCCGGTAGGACACTAAAGGCACGTGCGATTGGCGTAGTGCGGGAAGAGCAAACACGCGTGACTTTTGCGGTGAATAAGATTCCCAGCGTACCTAATGACGTATCCATGATGAACACAGTTTTTCTAGTTTTATCTGACGTGAGCTCAGCTGAAATAGATCAGCGGCCCTCGTGCCCTTACGCATTCGGTGTACTATTACGGCAACAACTGAAAGAAGTCACACTAAATATCATCTCAACCGGCCCTGATTTGCTTGTCTTTGATCATAAGAAGTACGAGCTTCAGCGTTCGGGGGTGAACTCAAAGCGCGAGTATATACTGATACCTAGTACAAAACTTTCAACTTTTTCACAAGAGTATGCTTCTCTTTGCTCGATTGAAAAAGTTGACCAGGTACGCGGCTGCATGTTGTGCGCGCTGTGTTGAACTGAAAGTCCCCATCCCATCAGCGAATAATGGAGTACATCTTGAATCCGTGTAAATACAGGCCATCAGCGTTGACAACGCAGCCTGATGACGGTTGGGCGCAGATCAAACATGAGTTTGGAATACTGAATACTTCTTTCAATTCAAGTCAGTTACAGGCTATTGGTGGAGCCGCGCGTCGTAGTAATGCTACATCAACCGCTGAGACGCCTATCACGCTTATACAGGGCCCTCCAGGTACTGGCAAGACACACACAATTGTAAGTCCTTCTCTCTGTTCGACCTTTATTAATGTTATTTAACGTGAATTTAGTGGGGGCTGCTCAATGTTGTTCATTTAATGCAGTTTCAGAAATACTATGAGTCCGTGATTAAGGTGCTGAACGGTGTAGTCGAAGAGCGGGCGTCGAGGCCACGTATACTTCTCTGTGCGCCAAGCAATGGGGCAGTCATGAATGTTCTTCAGCGTGTCATGCAAAAAGGTTTCTGTCAAACTGATGGAAACAGGTATTGTCCGGCAATTATTCATGTTGGGACAAATACTGGTCAACAAAGTGAGTTTTCTGAGTTCAGTGTAGAAACCAGAGCCAACAACTTGCTTAATATGAGAAAGGAGGAATGGATGCACTGGTTGTCACATCAGTATCATACTGTCAAAGTGTTAGAAGCAGACTTACGAGCGCAACTTGCAATTTTTGATCAAATCATACAAAATTCTGATAACGATTCTGGCTATTTGTATGGAAAACTCTTGACCATGTACGAACACAGAGATAGAGCAGTAGCTGATCTTGCACGCTTAGAGCACTTGCGACCGTATCATGAGGGAAAATGTGTCGGGGAGTATGACCTTTCAACTCTTCGTAGCGCTCTGGAGGCATCTTTTGTCGATGAAGCAGAAATAGTATTTACGACACTTGCTTCAAGTGGAAAGCAATGTCTCATGAAAATTTCACATGGATTCGAGACACTAATAGTAGATGAAGCTGCTCAAGCTACCGAGTCATGTCTTCTTCTACCACTGATTCACGGTGTGAAGCACTGTGTGTTAGTGGGTGATCCTCAACAGCTTCCCTCGACAGTACTGTCACAAACTGCTATTAGGTCAAGTTATGACAGATCTCTTTTTGAACGACTAGTGCAGATTGGAATCCAGCCCTTCTTGCTGACTGTGCAGTATCGTATGCGACCTGAAATACGCGAATTTCCATCCGCTTTTTTCTATGAAAACAAGTTAAGTGATGCAAACTGTACCTTGCTTACATCTGTGATTGATTACGAAGCGTTGCTGCATGGGCATGATATCACATTCATGCCATATTTAATATTTGATACAAGCGCAGGTGTCGAGCGAAGAAGCGCTCTAGGATCGATTAAAAATGAGTTCGAGGCACAGTTATGTGTCAAACTGATTTCAATACTGTCAGCGGGTATACAACACATTGGTACAGCTATGCCTACCCTAACAGTTATAACGCCCTACTCTTTTCAGTGCGAACGAGTGAGAGAACTCGTGAAATGTCTCAAACAGACGTGCTTTGATATCAAGGTGAGCACTATCGACGGTTTCCAAGGAAGAGAAAGTGACATCATCATCTTCTCGTGTGTTCGAAGTGCTCAGTCGGGCATGGGATTCATGAATGACGCTCGACGCCTGAATGTGGCACTCACGCGAGCTAAATCTACATTGTGGATATTGTGTAGCTCAAATGCGCGTTATGATGATTTATGGGCGTCTTTGTTTGATGACGCCAAGAAACGTGATGCGGTTGTTCCAAGTGCAAAAGTGCAGAAACTTGTCGAATCTTTCGCACTCATGTGATAGATTTAATGGCTACGCATTGAAAGTTAGTTTCATGACACTTCGCGTGGCGATGACGAGCATATGAAGTCAAGAAGATCAATGTTACTCTCTGCGGAGGACATGGCAGAGGATCGAATACCATCGACGTCGAGTGATATGTTACTTAACACGGATCGGCAGTCATCAAGTTTCACAGTCGGTGACAGACAGACTTCACGAAGCGCTGAAAGCACACGTTCCACGTGCGGACTTGACAAAGCATAATTTAGAAGTTGCAGGGTATGCTTGCAAATATTTGGATTCATGTGCCGGATGAATTTTCTTACTTGATCCATTGGTGCAGTATGAAGAACAGCTGTGAACATACTCGGTTTAGCCAACAAAATCGATAATTCGAGAGCTTTTGAGTATTGCCCTTCTTTCATGGCGTGCCGTATGCTGATTTCGCTCACATCTTCACCCAACATTATGGGAAGAGGCTCACGTTGACTGACGAAGAGATATACGGAATTCAAAGAAACAATGGCAAGATTTTGACCATTTGACGCACACGAGGCGAGTTCCGACACTTTCGACCCTATCCGCCTATTACTAAGCACGTAATCAAAATTCTGGCGTCGGATTTGTGAGAAAGTCGAAGTATCAAAAATATCGCACACACAAGTAGATGAAACAGAAATCAGTGCAGAGTCATTATGAATAAAGTGTAGTCCTATGCACCGAACCCCGGAACCCAAAGAGAGAGCCGGAATATGCATCGACCCATGAAGTACCTTGGTATGTGTACACCATAAGTGCATTTGACCATTGCTTGTCACAGTTGCTAACAACCTGCCATTTAGTGAAAGAGCAGCAGTCGCCACCTCGGAAGAATGTATGAATGAATCAAGTTGTTGTTTTTTATCATAAATATCCCATACACGAACAGTCTTATCCCAAGAAGATGAAAATATGTTGGAAGAATGTGGAGATATGTACAAGGCTGTAACTGGCGCATCATGTCCAACCAAAGACTCCACTAGTTGACCTGTTGAAATTGACCAGACAAATATCTTGTGACTGCACTCAGTAGCCCCACAGACAAATTGTTCGCTATGATCTATTGCGATATGTGTTATCCCAAGTCTATCAGGGGCCACGAGGGTCCGGAAGTTTTTATATCTTCCCATGTCAAAAGCCCGTATTGTTCCATCTAAGCTGGCCGATACAAAAGCTGCATCACCAGTGAGGAAAACTAGTGCAGTGACACGTGCAGAATGTTGCGTAAAAGTCATCGAGCACGCACCAGAGGGTAAATTCCAAACACTCAGGGACCCGGACGTCGATCCAGTTACCAGCACTGAGCCATCTGAAGTCAAGGCGGACGTAGATGCTACAGATAATTTTTTCGTTTTATAACTCAAATCTCCAGTTTGCCAATTCCAAACACAAATTTCACCATCTGAAGAATGTGTCAGAACATGATTCATCAGAGGATCACATATACAACGCAACACACTAGAGCTTGATATATGCGCGCCCATCACTGTTCTGATACCCCAATCAGGCGCTTCGCGGACTTCAAACCCACCATTTGTCCCTATACATACCATACTCATATCCGAGTTAAAGCTTGCGCACGATATTGCAGATGTCAATTCGAGGTGCATTTGCGTCGGCGCCTCGTTTTCGTCGAAAAATGCTGATGCGAGCGTACCATCAGCTAGTAGTGCAGCTACTTTGTTTGGTTTGCTGAAAACACGAACATCAACCACTGCAGAAGCCCCCGCCAAAATGTCTGTATACTGAAAATCATTTGTAAGAGCAATAAGATGACAGCCCTGATCAGATGACCCTATAACTATGTATCTATCATCCTCGCTCCAAGAAATACGAGTTACATGCGAGGAAGATAAAACATGACGCCGCCTCAGAGAAGCAGCCAAACCTGTATTTGTAAAGTGTAAGTCCCAGACTTCTAGGGATTTATCAATTGCAATCGCCAAATATTTCGTAGAGTGGCTAAATGCGACTGCGCATATATTACCTTGGCATCGAAATCTGTTAATGCAAGTTCCATTCAGAGCATCTAGGAAGACCCCCGAAGTTTCACCAACTACTAGAAGAAGCTTTTTACACCTTGACAGGGTCATATCCTTGATGCGCTCTGAGAGTCCAGTGATGAAAGTTTTTGTCGCATCTGAAGCGATGTGAAATGATTTGACACATACGCCGTCACTTGTATAGAGGGTTCCGCCAACTAGGCAACAGGCGCTATGTTCAGGTGCGGCTATGAAGTTGGACAAGCTGTAACCGAGCATCGCCTGTCTGGAGTGGCAAAATGCCGTCACAATGCTTCTACAAAACCTTCACAAGATGTAGTTGTAGTACGAACGACTGCTACTCGACGTGGAAGCACGATCCGGCCCCCTCGCGCTACTGCTACAAGTTTTACCAGCTCCTCAGCCTGCTCGCCCGCCGCCGCCTTGAAACCAGATTGTCGAGCGCGGGAGTTTCTACATACATATTTAAGCTTAATAATATGATATGAGTGACGTTGGAACCAAATACTACTAACGTTACAATCCACGCCGCCATGATCTACCGGGTTTCACTCACCATTCATGACTCAAGAAGAGTTTACACCCGGGAGTACCTTATTTAATCTCTGTGCCCTGACTGACAAATTTTCTGCAAGTAGAAACACCCGGGAAACGGTATGACGCAATGTCATGACAGCGCTAAAATACACAATGTATGTAGTATTTGGCGGTTCGTGACTCGTCAGTCATGTAGGGACTCTCTGATCCGGCAATATATAGATCTTTCCCTCGTACAGTACGTAGTAGTATCCAAAACCATCTGTGGCAAGACTTGATAGCGAAATGAGTCGTAAACGCTGGAGGGGGAGGTCAACATTGACCTGGTAACTGTCCCGAACCCATTTTCCTGTACAGGGAATTTGAAAAGCGTGAAGAAGGTGCGACCTGTTTGACGTAAACTGAAACAAAGCAGAGGGAAGTATATGGGCTTCGCAAGTGTGGGGGGCGTGGTCGTCTTAAAACATGCAAACATTTACACGTCAGACACGCACACTAGAACACATGAAAATAAAGTTTGAACGCTACTTCTTCTTAGTACTCTTTTTGACTGTGACACTTTGCGGAGATGGCGAACGATCAATAACCGCGCTGGCGCTTGAGTATAACTGGGGCAGGTACATAAATCATTTCATTCGTTGATTTTATTGTGTAACAAGCTAGATAATTTCTCACAGAAGTGCACTGTTGTTGTCGTTGTGGTGCGCATCAACACTGAGTAGTTTAATGAAAAGTCGGGAGAAGACGAAATTGGAGGCGGCCGTGATTATTGGGGCTGTGTTATTACTATATCTTGAGTACGCTGGAAAAGCAAGCTGAGAATTCCTGACGACTAACATTCGAACTAGTTGCACAGCATTTCTCTGGAGGGTGTTTCATTTTTATACCTTCCTCATTCAGGTGGGCGAGTATAGAAAAGGTTTCGGGATCTCACTAAAATAAATCAAGATCACACTTTTGCTCGGATTTCTTCACATCTTTCATATTGCCACATCGTGCATACGATGTTTTGAAGACACACTACCGTTGCTCCTGCGCTGCAGCTAGATACTGTGGCAGCTGATTGAAGTTGAGATATCGGTACGTATCTGCTTCGTTCTCTGCAAGCTGAGAAACATGCGCCATGTACTCACTAGTAGTCGGAATGCGTCCAAGTATGGCGCAGACTGCGGCTAGCTCGGCTGATGCCAGATAGACGTTTGCACCTTTCCCAAGGCGGTTTGGAAAATTACGAGTGCTCGTGGAGACAACCGTACTTCGCTCTGCAACTCGAGCTTGGTTACCCATGCACAGCGAACATCCTGGCATCTCTGTCCGAGCACCGACGGCGCCAAATGTCCCATAGAACCCCTCATCTTTCAAGCTGGACTCATCCATCTTTGTAGGCGGAGCGATCCACAGCCGAGTTGGAAGTGTACCATGGAACTTTTCAAGAATTCTCCCAGCCGCGCGGAAATGCCCTATATTTGTCATACAAGACCCTATGAACACCTCATCTACTTTGTCACCGGCAACAGCTGATAGGAGCCGCGCATCATCAGGGTCATTGGGAGCACATAGGATGGGTTCTGTAATGTCATCCAGGTTTATGCTGAGCCGGGCACTGTATTCAGCATCAGTGTCAGCTTCAAGCAAGCTCGGTGCCGCAAGCCAAGCTTTCATTCCTTCGATACGTCGTTCAATCGCACGCTTGTCACCGTAACCCTGGGCTATCATCCACTGCAGCAAGACTATATTACTTTCGAGGTACTCTTGAATTGGCTCCTTATCGAGCTTTATAGTGCAACCTGCTGCACTTCTTTCAGCACTCGCATCCGACAACTCAAACGCCTGTTCGCACTTCAAGTGTTCAACACCTTCGATTTCCAATATTCGACCGCTGAAAACATTGATCTTGTTTTCTTTAGAAACCGTGAGCAAACCTTCTTGGATCGCGAAATACGGGATAGCGTGTACAAGGTCACGCAGTGTGATGCCAGGTTGAAGAGAGCCGCTGAACTTGACCAAAACTGATTCTGGCATATCCAGTGGAATGACACCCGTTGCGGCACCAAAGGCCACGAGGCCAGAACCTGCGGGAAATGAAATTCCCAGTGGGAATCGAGTGTGCGAGTCTCCACCTGTTCCTACGGTGTCAGGCAGGAGCATTCGGTTTAGCCAGCTGTGGATAACACCGTCGCCAGGTTTCAACGACACACCTCCTCTGGTACGAATGAAATCTGGAAGAGTGTGATGAGTTGAAATATCAACTGGCTTGGGATACGCAGCCGTATGACAGAAAGATTGAAGAACTAGATCAGCACTGAAGCCAAGACAAGCTAGGTCTTTCAACTCGTCTCGAGTCATGGGACCAGTTGTATCTTGACTACCGACCGTAGTAACTTTTGGCTCACAGTATGTACCTGGTAGTATTCCACCAGTGAGATCACATGCTTTTGCAACTATCTTCTGTGCATATGTAAACCCTTGTTTCTCCAAGTTCTTCCCTTGACTCGGTTTTTTGAAAACGTCGGATGGCGGAAGGCCAAAGTACTTTCTGGCCCGTTCCGTCAAACTTCGCCCTATTATGAGTGGAATCCTACCTCCAGCTCGCCACTCATCTAAAAGAACCGGGTTGCGCAGAACGAAGTTTGCGAGTACTTCTCCATTTTCATGATGTTTGACTATGCCATCATGTGGATATATATCGATGATATCTCCCATACTCAAATTATCAACACACATCTCGAGTGGGAGAGAACCACTGTCTTCCATGGTATTGAAGAAGATCGGTGCAATTTTTGCACCTATTGCCACACCACCCGAACGTTTGTTAGGTACATACGGTATGTCCACTCCCATGTGCCACAATACAGAGTTTGTGGCAGACTTCCTGGAAGAGCCCGTACCCACCACATCACCAACGTAAACGAGTGGAAAACCTTTTTCTTTTAGTTCTTGTAATTGCTGCATAGCGTTTGTGACACCATCACGCTCGTTTTTCAACATAGCAAGGGCGTGTAGAGGAATATCGGGTCTACTCCAAGCATCCTGTGCCGGTGACAAATCATCCGTGTTTGTTTCGCCTGTGACGCGAAATACGGTCAACGTAAGTTTATGCTGCAATGGAGCTCTGGAGGTGAACCACTCTGCCTCGGACCAACTATTCAGCACTTGAGTTGCAAATTCATTTCCTTGCTCTGCCTTGGCCTGGACATCGTAGAAAGCATCAAAAACTAGAATTGTGTGCGATAATTCTGTCGCCGCTTGTTGTGCGAGCTGCGGGTTATCAAGAGCTTCGATCAGTGGTGCGACGTTGTAACCACCTTGCATCGTCCCAAGAAGTTTCACCGCTAGCTCTCGTGTCACGAAACGATTGTCGGATGTAGAAGTCAATAAACTAGTGAGCCATGCTGCTTTGACGTATGCCGCTTCATCGACACCGGGTGGTACCCTATGCTTAATAAGCTCGAGGAGCTGTCTTCCCTCTTCAGGGAGAAGAGAGCTTTGATCAAGAAGTGAGGTTATTTCAGCTACCTGGGAAGCATCTAGCGGTTTCGGAGGTATGCCTAGTGCTGATCGTTCCTTCGCTTGTTGATTGTATGTGGCAAGAAAAGATTGCGCGACAGTGCTATTCGAACGCTCTCTTCTTTCAGCGGCGCACCGAAATAGCAACGGCAAGGAGTGTTGTCCTGAGAAGGTACTAAGGCGGGCACTCGGTAGGGTCCGAACGACGAGCTGCGAGATTCGCCGGGCCATGCAGACAGTCACAAAATCGATTCACCGCGCGGAACCGTTCGAATGTGACGACGGATACGTGCTAGCTACCTAGCTACTGCGACTGAACTCATATCAAACTCTGCGGAGCAAGCGGTTCGTCCGATGTGTGAATTCCAAAAATAATTTATGTTCGTACATGGCAATTTAGTTGATGTTTTATGGGGAGCTCCGACGACCGTTCGTAATTGGCAATTCGTACGTTGTGGAAGAACTCGTGTGTGCAACGCGAATATTACGTTCAGTCTCATACAAACCGGTCACATTGTCCAACCCCCGATTCGCGAAGCGCCTACTTGTTGGGTGGTTGGGTCTCAAGATCACTCTGAGAACTATTTGTATGTGAAGTCCATACTCTCTGGTGAGTCGGCATGTGAGGAAACATTTCAACAAAATAAGCGACGCGCAGTGCTGCGCTTGAAGACAATACGATATGAATTGCTTTGAGAATGCGTGTAGCACGTGGACAACGATCATCTAGGGGTACTTCTAGCTTGAGGCTTAGCCTCCACAACTAACTACAGCTCTGCGGAGGGACTGTAATTTGGCGACCAGTCTCCTGCTGGCTACTCACGACAAATTGGGAGTAGAAACTTCGAACATTGGATTTGTGTTTAAATCCTGCGTTATGTTGCTTTCTAACTGTCGTAGAATCGTGCGTCAGAAAGGCGTCACAGTAGTCTAGCGAAAAAAAATCAGAAACATCCAACATAAACAGAAAGCTCACTTACCGCAGTAATACCTAGGCATTAGAATTTTAGAGACTACAGGGTGAACAAGAATTCACGAGTGATCTAGCCACAGTCGGTTGCGGATCTTTTCCTGGTTGACGCGCCGTAGCACGGCCTAGGCCTCGCCAGCTGCGGACAAACACGTAGCCCGTCCTGTACAAGTCACTTCAAGTGCTGAGGACAGGGCCCTGGTTTTTCCTAATCGCCTTACGCGTAGATGGGCTCTAACGAGATTAGATGCGTCAGTTTATTCAGTGTTATAAGCACTAAAACATGTTCCTAGATTGTCGGGGGGTGGCTAAATCTGGGCGTGGCTAAATCTTACGCCGAAGCAACTTTTTTATCATTTTAATAACTCATACTACATTAACTTGTAAGTCTATCCAACTATGTAATTGAATTAAATTGTATTTTATGTTATTTAGACACTCTTAAATGTATGTTAAATACGAAGAATATGAGTGATAAAAAGTTGCTTCGGCGTAAGA
>Ga0255743_10000128_pt1 | contig 66302 bp, 89 predicted proteins | sample 101ome_19_FD_179950 | JGI IMG/M metagenome (GOLD analysis project Ga0255743, IMG submission 179950) | Coastal salt marsh microbial communities from the Groves Creek Marsh, Skidaway Island, Georgia - 101405AT metaG (version 2) | ecosystem: Environmental > Aquatic > Marine > Intertidal zone >... | reverse complement strand
GATGATTTACCATTTTGATGATGATTACGATGTTGCCGTAAGCAATGATAATGACAATGAAAATTTGATAGAAGATTAAATGATTAATAACACGGAGATCAATGGATTTTTGATTGATACTTTCAATCAATATGAGCTGGAAGTGGGTAAAACACAAGGAGTCTGTCCTTTGTGTTCCCACAACAGAAAACCCGAAAATAAAAAGCAAAAGTGTGCTTCTTATGATTGGGAACGGGGTCTCGGTACTTGTCATAATTGTGATAGCACTTTTCAATTACATACTTACCAAAGAAAAGGAGAAACTGATAAGATCTATATTAAACCAGATCCTATTGTAAATGTAAAGGAAGTAAGTACAAAAGTTGAAGAGTGGTTTAAATCACGTGGTATATCAAAAGAAACTCTAAGGGCTCTTAAAGTAACTGAGGGCCCTGAGTTTATGCCACAGACGGGAAAAATCGAGAATGCTATACATTTTAATTATTTTGCAGGTAATGAATTAGTCAATATTAAATATAGAGATGGTAGAAAGAATTTTAAATTATATAAAGGAGCCGAAAAAATCTTTTATAATATTGATAATATTGTTGGTTATGAATATTGTGTTATTGTGGAAGGCGAGATGGATGCTCTTAGTCTTTATGAATCTGGCATACATAATGTCGTTTCAGTCCCTAATGGAGCTACTCTTAATTCCAACAATCTTGATTATCTTGATAATTGCATTGATTATTTTTCTGATAAAGAAAAAATTATTATAGCAGTTGATTCAGATGAAGCTGGACAAGCGTTACAATCAGAATTAGTTAGAAGATTAGGATCTGAAGTATGTTATTTAGCAACATTTGATGATTGTAAAGACGCTAACGAATATTTATTAAAATATGGAAAAGAAAAACTGGCAAAGTGTATTACCGCCGCAAAACCGGTACCCCTTGAAAATGTTACTACGTTCAAAGACATCGAGTCTGAGATTACCGATTTCGTTCAAAATGGTTTTAAAAAGGGTTATCAAATTGGAATTCAAAATTTTGATGATATATTTTCGACTTATACTGGTCAATTCATTACTGTCACTGGTATACCGAGTTCCGGTAAAAGTGATTTTGTCGACCAAATGGTTGTTGGATATAATCAAAACTATGCTTGGAAGACGGCGTTTGCTTCTCCTGAAAATGCACCAACTTATTTACACGCCCATAAATTAATGCGTAAAGTGTGGCAAGATATGCCACGTAAAGATCAAATAGGATCTGATAAATGGAATCAAGTAGCTGAGCATGTTAATGATAATTTCTTTTTTATTGATATGGACAGATATACACTTGAATCTGTATTAAGGAAAGGTGCTGAATTAGTAAAACGAAAAGGTATTAAATGTTTAGTTATTGATCCATTTAATAAGGTAAGAGACGTTGATGCTAAAACAGAAGACGTTAATAGATATACAATGGAGTATCTTACAAAAATTGAAACATTTGCTAAAAAGTATGACGTTTTAGTTATTGTAGTAGCTCACCCAACTAAAATGTACAAAGATGCAAATGGAAAAATTGAAGAACCAACTATGTATAATATCAAAGGAGGTGGTGAGTGGTATGATGCTTCTTATCATGGCCTTCTTGTTCACAGGGATTACGATAATAAGACAGTTAAAGCAAAAGTTCTTAAAGTTAAATTCCAAAACCTTGGGGAAAACGGAGCAGAAGCACATTTCAAATGGGAACCAAGATCAGGATGTTTTATTCCGCACGAACCATTAGTTACAGAACAAGAAGCAATGCCTTGGGAATAAATGGCTAAAAAAAAAGAAAATTGGATGCCTTATTATCATGCAAATGATGATGAAGTAACTGCACGAGATTTTTGTGTTAAAAACAATATAAGAATATCTCCGTTAGGAATTAAGAATGAACCTAATAAATGGCGAATAGGTATAAATATTGGACCACATAAAAAAGGTGAAAAACCAAATATAGCACCAAGCATATATGATAAAGATACTGTTTGGGTAGAATATTATAATTTTTGTAAATATTACTATGATAAATATAGATGAAGAATATAGGGGTTTATTATCAGGCGTTTTTCACGCTGGTAAAGATAAACCAGACAGAACAGGTACAGGCACTAAATCTGTATTTGGGAGGATTATCAGACATGATATGAAAATGGGTTTCCCACTTTTAACAACTAAAAAAGTAAATTTTAATCATGCGCTTACGGAAATATTATGGATACTTCAGGGTCGCACTGATCTACAATACCTTATTAACAATGGTGTTAATTATTGGACTCCCAACTATGAAGCCTCAGGAAGGACTGATGGAACTCTTGGCAAGGTATACGGTTGGCAGTGGAGAAATTTCAATGGGAGTGACCAGCTTTTACGTTTATTACTTGACATCAAAAGAAATCCATCTTCGCGCAGACTTATGGTTAATGCTTGGAACCCTGCTGATTTCGATGATATGGCATTGCCTCCTTGTCATTATGGTTTTCAAGTCTATATAAATGATGGTGTAATGGATCTTATGTGGCAACAAAGATCTGTTGATATATTTTTAGGTTTACCTTATGATATAGCTATGTATGGTTTACTTTTGTTAATGTTAGCTAAAGGAAATGGTTATAAACCAGGTCAACTAATAGGACAACTTGGTGATTGTCATTTATATAATAATCATTTAGATCAAGCTAGTATACAATTAGCCAGGGAACCAAAAAAATTACCGACTGTTGATGTGTCATTTGGATTGACCGTACAAGAGGGTGCTAATAATTTTGTTTTTATACCATCAAAAAATATGTTTAAATTAAATAATTATAATCCTCATGAAAAAATCAAAGCCCCACTCGCAGTCTGATGAATTATGGTTTATTAAAAATAATTATCCAGGCAAATGGTTATCAAAAGAAAGTAAAAAAATAATTGAACAAATAAAAAATAAAAACATGAAAAAATTTATATTTACATTACTATTTCCTATATTCGCTATAGGGCAAACGTATTATGATAATGCATTACAATTTCAAAACACAGTTAGAAGTTATTACGATGCACCTTTATTATCATATAATGACAACTTAGCTTTAGAAGCACAAGCTTGGGCTGAATATTTAGCAGAAACAGATACATTCACTGTAAGCACAGATAATTACGGAGAAAACATATTTTATATTAATAGAATGTATGCTGTAAATAATAATAAAGATGTTTTATTAGAAGCTACTTTAAATTGGATTATAGATCCAGATGATTGGAGTACTTTTAATCAAATAATTTATCCAGGAGCAACAAATATTGGATTTGGAGTTGCAGAAAATAAAGAATCAATATACGTTGTAGCTAAGTATAACAAACTATACGAATAATATGTTTTATATTTATCATATTCCAGGTAAAAAAATAGGTGTAACACGTAATCTAAATAATAGAGTTACGCTGGTGCAGGGCTATAAGCCTGATGAATATGAAGTTCTTGATTCTTCTGAAGATATAAGTTATATATCCGAGAAGGAAATAGAACTTCAAAAGTCTTATGGGTATAAGATTGATAGAACATTATACAAAAATTTATTTAAATCAAATAGAGAAATGGATATAAACATTACAGAACAAACAACCACTTTTCCTGTTGAAAAAAAGAAATTAAAAAAGTTTCTTAAAGAAAATATTGAAAGTAAATGGAAGACTTCATTAGGTGTATTTGAAATAAACAAAGACACAATTAAATGGATAGTTAAAAATTCTAAAGTATCAATGTATAATGACCAACGTTCTTATATTTATAATAAAGCCTTTTATGAGGCTTTTATGGCAAAACCAACGTACAACAAAGAAAACATATTTGGACTCATTAGAGACTGGGCAAACGAGCGTGGCATCTATGATAAAGGAGATGTTAAGACACAATTAATTAAATTATATGAAGAATCAGGAGAATTATCGCAAGGGATACTTAAAGACAGCCAACCAGATATTATTGACGCTATTGGTGATTGTGTTGTTGTTCTTACTAATCTCGCCCACCTTGCAGGTACCGACATTGAAAGTTGTATTCAGTCTGCTTATGATGAAATATCTACTAGAACTGGTGAAATGAAAAATGGTACATTTGTAAAAACAACATTATAATGAGAGATCAAATAATAAAACAAGTTATAAATAAAATTCAATCAAGATCTGATGTTGGCTTTAAAAAGTATGGTGTAACTTTAGCAGATGATGATCAACCACTTGATACTTGGTTACAGCATTTACAAGAAGAATTAATGGATGCTGTTAACTATCTTGAGAAAGCTCGTATGGTATTAAGAGATGAGATTGAAGAATGTTATATTAGAGATGCGAAGAAAGAGTAAAAAGAAAGGTCCTGTAAGAGCAAAAAAGATTAGTTATGATGGGCATAACTTTGCATCAGGATTAGAAAGATATATGTATACAGCTTTAAAAAAAGCTAAAATTAGAGCCAAGTATGAGGGGGAAACATTCGTTTTAATAAATGGTTTTCACTTTGAAAACGAATCTTATGAAAGGCAAGCCAATGGCAAAGGTGAGTATGTCAATAGGGGTAGTAAAAGAATATTACCCATTAAATATACTCCAGATTTTATTGGTAAAGATTTCATAATTGAAACCAAAGGAAGGCCTAACGAATCTTTCCCTATCAGGTGGAAATTATTCAAAAGATTAGTTACTGAACAATTTCCAGAATATACTTTATATAAACCACAAAATCAAAAAGAATGCGACAGAACAATAGAACTCATCCTGAGCAAGCAAAAAAAATAGCTAGGATTAAATATGCTGAGCGCCAAATAGAAAAATGGATTAAGTGGTCAATAACTAATAGAGGTTATATAAAGTATAGAGAATTAGTTGAGATACAAGATAAATACAACATTAAATGTTATGGCTAAAATAATAAGTGGAAATTACTTTAAAAAAACAAAAGTAAGAAGACCGGGTGTTCATGCAAAAAGTAAAACATCTAATTTGAAGTCTTCTAAAAATTATGTTAAACCTTATAGATCACAAGGAAGATGAATATACCAAACTGGGCACTTAGTATTGGTTTGTATCCTGGTATTTTGTTAGGAATTAGATCGTATGTTGAGCAAGATTATGTGCAGCATGTATTATATTTACCATTTATAGATATTTGTTTAGAAATAGAAAAAAATTAATATGGGATTATTTGATGAAAGAATACCGTACAAACCATTTGAGTATCCAGAATACTATACTGAGGGATGGCTTAAACAAGCTCAAGCATTCTGGTTACATACCGAGATCCCGATGTCAGGTGACGTCAAGGATTGGAACGAAAAGCTTACAGCCTCAGAAAAAAACTTGGTTGGAAATATCTTATTGGGTTTTGCGCAAACAGAGTGTGCAGTATCTGACTACTGGACGCAAAAAGTTGTATCATGGTTTCCAAAGCATGAGATACAGCAAATGGCTATGATGTTTGGATCACAAGAAACAATACACGCTGTAGCTTATAGTTATTTAAATGAAACATTAGGATTAGAAAACTTTGAAGCGTTTTTGCAAGATGAAGCAACAATGGAACGCTTTGATAATTTAGTTAGTTATGATGGAAATAACCCCATTGGAATTGCAAAAAGCCTTGCAGTATTTAGTGCATTCGCAGAAGGAGTTAGTCTCTATTCTGCTTTTGCTGTTCTTTATAGCTTCCAATTACGTAATTTGCTCAAAGGAATAGGACAACAAATGAAATGGAGTGTACGTGATGAATCACTGCATAGTAAAATGGGTTGTCAATTGTTTAGACATATGTGTGAAGAAATACCAAATTTATTAGAAGATTGTAGAGAAGATGTTATTAAAGCAGCAGAAGCAATGCTTGAAGCAGAAGAAAAATATATCGACAAAATGTTTGAACAAGGAGATATTGAAAACCTTAAATCCTACGATCTCAAACAATTCATTAGAAAACGTCTCAATGAAAAATTACAAGAACTTGGTTACTTGGACCTCGGGCAATACTTTGCGTTTAACGAAAAAGGAGCAGAAAATCTTGACTGGTTCTATCATCTTACCGGGGGGCATACTCATACTGATTTTTTTGCTATTCGCCCGACTGATTATTCCAAAGCAAACGAGGGAGAAGATTTTGAAGATATTTGGTAATGAGAAAATGTAATAAATGCCATAAAGAAAAATCAACTAATAAGTTTAGATATGGAAAACGTACATGCAAAAAATGTGAATACCGTTTTAAACAAAGATTTTTAAGGGTATTAGTACAAGATAGAAAGTTAACTGCTGTTGAAAGATTAGCAAATAGATTAGGATATATGGGTACCGCATTTATAATGATGTCACCTCATATATTAAATTATAGTAATCTAGGCGCAGTAACTTATGTTATAGGTGGTATATTATCTATAATGCAAGTATTTGTAGCTAAGCAATGGAATTTAGTAGCGGTTAATTTAAACGTAACAATTGGGTATTTAATTTATTTATATAATGCATAATGAAAGAAAGCAAACTAATAGAAATGTGGAACAGAATAGAGACTCTGGGTTCACTAGTACAACAAATGAGTCAAGAAATGACGAATCTCAGAGATTTATCTATTGGGACGATGAGCCTTTTAAAGAAATTTCCTGATTACGAAAAAGCAATAGAAAAATTAGCAAAAGATTTAAAAGAAAATAAAAATGAAGGTACAGCAGTGGAATAACGATTGGGTAAAAGGTGAGGACTATCCAGTATGGGGTGATACTGATGTATACAAGAAAACTATAGGTGGAGGCTATCTAATGATAGGTGAAACACCTAAGGATGCTTATAAACGTGTGGCTAACACTGTTGCAAGGCGTTTATATAAGCCAGAACTAGCCGAAAAGTTTTTTCAATATATATGGGATGGTTGGTTGTGTTTGGCCTCACCTGTGCTTTCTAATACAGGTACAGACAGAGGTTTACCTATCTCATGCTTTGGTATTGATGTTGGTGATAGTATTTACGAAATAGGTAATAAGAATTTAGAAATGATGCTCTTAGCTAAGCATGGCGGCGGTGTTGGTATAGGAGTTAATATGATCAGACCCGCTGGTTCTAAAATTACAGGTAATGGAACATCTGATGGAGTGGTCCCGTTTTGCAAAATCTACGATTCAACTATACTTGCCACTAATCAAGGAGCTGTCCGCAGAGGAGCTGCGTCAGTTAATATCAATATTGATCACCCCGACTTTGAAGAGTGGTTGGAGATCCGCGAACCAAAAGGAGATGTTAATAGACAATCCCTTAACCTACACCAGTGTGCTGTGGTCGGTGACAAGTTTATGCGAAGACTTGAACAAGGAGATAAAGAAGCTCGACAAAAATGGGGAAAACTATTACAAAAGCGTAAAGCAACTGGAGAGCCTTATATCCTCTTTAAGGGAAATACAAACAAGGCAAATCCAACTGCGTATAAATCAAATGGGCTCAAAGTCCATATGACAAATATATGTAGTGAGATTACATTGCATACAGATGAGTCACATAGTTTTGTATGTTGTTTATCATCTCTAAACTTAGCTAAGTATGATGAATGGAAGAATACAGATCTTGTATATGATTCTATATGGTTTTTAGATGGTGTACTTGAAGAGTTTATTCAGAAAGCTAAGGGGATGAAAGGCTTTGATAATTCTGTAAGATCAGCTGAAAAAGGCAGAGCTTTAGGATTAGGCGTATTAGGATGGCATACATTATTACAGCAAAATGGTATTGCATTTGAAGGATTATTAGCACAATTTAAAACACGTGAAATTTTTAGTAAAATTAAAATTGAGTCTGAAAGAGCATCGAGAAAGCTTGCAGAGGTATATGGGGAGCCACTCTGGTGTGTTGGTACTGGTATGCGTAACACTCATCTTCGGTCTGTGGCCCCTACAGTCTCTAATAGTAAGCTTAGCGGTAACGTATCTCCTGGAATTGAGCCTTGGGCTGCCAATGTATTTACGGAACAAAGTGCTAAGGGAACATTTATAAGAAAAAACAATGAGCTTAAAAAAGTACTTAGAAAAGTTGGAATTGATACTAAAGAAACTTGGGATAAAATTCTTAAAGACGGTGGATCCGTTCAGGGAATTAAAAAACTCGATGGATGGTTTTACGATCACGGAGGAAGATTGAATCAAGAGGAAGGGGAATCTGTAAAGAATGTATTTAAAACATTTAAGGAAATAAACCAACTAGAATTAGTTAATCAAGCAGGTATACGTCAAGATTATATAGATCAATCAGTATCATTAAACTTAGCATTCCCATCTGTTGCAGAACCTAAATGGATTAATCAAGTTCATTTAGAAGCATGGAAACGTGGTATAAAGACTTTATATTATATGAGGACCGAGTCAGTATTAAGAGGTGATATTGCTGCCAGCGCAATGGATCCTGACTGCTTAAGTTGTGATGGATAAAAAATTAAGGGGCTTTGCGGCCCCTTTTTTATTATCTTTTTTTACTATCAATATCTCTTCTAAGATATTCTATATCTTTCATAAATGCCCTCATTTCAGCTCCAAGGGCTTTTACTTCTTCTTCTGTTTTTCTTTGATTAGGCCAAGTATACTTTTGTTCGTTTTCTTTTAATTTTTTAGCAGACAATTCAACTGCTTCTACTCTTGCATTAAGAGTATAATATGACCCGACTATAGAAGCAAACATTGCTAATACGGTAATAATTTGTGGCAAGCTAATACTAATATCCGCTTTTCCATCGCCATTAAGATCAACCCTTGCCATTACTTTTTAGTTTTATATTCAAAGTTATCACCTGATAATGCTAATTTATCAATAACTTCGGATTGATAATCTCTTAACATTTTTTCAAGTTTATCTTTTTCATCTACTATTTGTGCTACTTGTGTTTCTAAAGATTCATTTTTACCCTTAAGAGACTCAAGTTCTTCAGGATTCTTACCTATGAATGTATATATAACTACAGATAAAGATCCAACAAGCATACCTACAATTACTTTAAATATATCATTATTTGTTTCGGGTATTTCATAAAAAGCTAAAAACAATAATAATCCCATAACTAGGATAAATACTGTTGCTGCTCCTATATAACCACGTAATTCTTTATTTTTAAACGGATTTTCCATTATTTTTATTTTTTAGTTTTTCTATTATTTGTATAACAGTATATACAAGTGTTGCTGTTAAAACTAAAGTAGATAATATTGGATTGATTTCACCTATAGATACTCCGGTTAATGCCGAGATGCTTATGCCATATATTTTCAAATCTTCCATTTTAATATTTACAAGAACTTTTCATTGTTACAGGACTTACTCTTTTTGGTTTACCCGGCGGTTGCCCTAATCTATTTTTTTCGTTAATTTTTTTTCTTTTTTCAGCAACTGACATTTCGCTTGCTGTTTTTGGTGTATCACTTGATATTCTTTTTTTAGGACGGCAGTAAGGTGTACCTCTGCTTTCTCCTTCACTTCGACCACACGGCTTACCAGTTTTAACATCAGTCCATTCCTCTTTAAACCAACGTCTAAGCGATGCTCCTTTTTTAGTTTTACGTACAGCCATTATCCTAATTTTCCGCCTTTCTTACGGCATTTAGCAATATAACCCGACGCATAAGCAGATGGAAATACTCTATACTTTGCTTTTGCTTTACGATAACATGCATCCTTTAATGCTAAAGGTGTAGATGTTTTTGCTGTTATTGGGTTATATTTCATTCTGTTTTAAATTTTTTAGTTTTAAATCCTTTATTTTTAAAAGGTTTTATCTTTAAATTACTTTCTTTTTTAGTTTGCTTTTCAATCATATTTAAATCCCATTCGCTCCAACCAAGCGATAATGCTATTGCTTGCCACAATTCTGTTTCAGGTTGCATAGCAGTTTTAATATGATCAGCTTTTAAAACAACTCTATCAGCAGGTAAGTTTGTTGCTGCAGAAATTATTTGGCCGCCAGCTAAAAATGCAGGATTTTCTAAACTAAAGCCTTCAGTAAATACTTTTTCTTTAGATTGCTTATATGTAAATGTTTTACCAGCTGAATTTAATTTTCTTAATTTAGAGTTAATTGGAGGTGATATTGCAGTAGCTGAAATTACAACTTCAGTATAATCAGGTCTACCGCTTTTTTGCTGGTCTATTATTTCAAGGATCATGTTTTTAACAGTAGCAGCCGCAGCACCATAAACACCAGCACCACGTAACAATGTGTCAATACTACTATTACCTATTCTAAATAATCTTGATTTTTCTTTATCATCATCTTCATCGTCAAATAATAAGGCAAACAATCCTTGTTGTAATGCAGAGAATATAATATTCTGTATTACGCTATAATACATAATCTTACTTATATTTGTCTTCCAATCACCACGCCCATTAATTAAATCTAATCCAGCTTTTTTAGTTAAACGAGCATATTGCATAGGAGTATTGCCAAAAGCTAATATAAGGCGCCCTAATGAGCTTGCTTGCTGTGATGATATTCTATCGGGTCTTGCAGACTGTTGTGTTTCTTCCGCAATCTCTTGAAAATCAGTAAATGCTTTCTGTTCAGCTTCTTGCTGTGATAACCCTTCTTTCTTGTATTTATTAATTCTATTTCTATAAAATGTAGCACCACCAGAAGCAATTGCAAAACTATCTGCTATTTGCGTTGGTGTAAATCCAAATTTAAGTATTGCACTTAGTGCCGCTCTTGCTGTATTTTCAGCACCTTTAGCCGCTCTTGCAATTTCATCAGCATTTACATCGGTCTGTAAACCAGATCTTCTTTGTTTAAGAAAATCTGAATTAAATAATGTAGCAAAATCTTTCCAATATTGTGGTTGGTTACCTAATGCTAATGCTGCGTTAAGTGGATTATTGTCCGTAAAGTTTATAAAGTTAACGGCAGATAATGTTTGTAGCACAGCAGATCTTGCATTAAAGAACATAATAGCACCCACAGAATTATTAGTCCAATCCATAAATTGTTGTTCAATTCTGCTTGTGCCAAATTTTCTATTTGTACCAGTACGCATACGCTGAAGAATATCGTCTAAAGCTTCAACATATCTGTCTCCGTACAAGGCTCTCAGCTTTTCTTTATTTCTATCAGAAAATATAATATCAACATTGTCTTTCCATCCCGTTAAAAATTCACTTCTTTTAACGCCGTTTATATATGATACAATGTCTGTAGTAATGTCGCCTGAATCCCAGTTTTTAGATGGCTCTGGATAACCTTCTGGTTGTAAAGCTATTAGCCTTTCAGCAAATGCTTTAAGCTCTTTGTTTTTTCTTACAATTTTTATATTTTCATTAATAAGCGCTTTACTTCCTTCTGAATCAGGTATTTCCATACCTTGTTGATTCCAAATATAAATACGAACAGCATCTTGGTTTGTTAATCCTGTTGTATTCTTTTTTGTTAATCCACCAGGCACATTTTTCTTTGCTTCTTTTTTAAGAATCTGCCAGTCACGAAGAGCTTTTTGCTTTGCCGCTTCGTATTGTTGTATACCGCGAGAAAATGGTCTAAGTAAATTTTCTTGATACCATTCCATTTGTTGGTCACCAATTTTACCTTTAGCTAAAGTTGCGTATAGCAAACCAACAAAATCATCAGCAGAGTAGGGAATAAAAAATTTATTACGTCCTTTGCCTTTACCTAAAATTCTAGCTTCAACAGGCGAAAATTCTTTTGTAAATTTAATACCTTTAGATTGCTCTAATATTTTATTAAAGTCTTTATCTAATGAATTTGAAGAAACTTTTTCTTTAAAAACTTCTTGTATTCCTGATTCAGTGTCTATAGTTCTATTAGAAATTTGATTCCATTTAGTTAATTTTGGAATAAAAGTTAATGTATTTAAACCAGTACCACTTCTTCTTATTCTTAATGCTACTTCAGCATTTCCCTCAAATTTAGTTGTTCCTAAGTTTAATATATCCTTTCCTAAATGAAATAATCCAGCTTCACCAATTTGTATATAATAAACTCCTTTATTATTATAAAATTCAGAAATTATATCTGCAGAAACATTAATTGAACCTTGTAATTTTGCCTGTAAACCTTCTTTTTTAAGTTGTTCATGAACTTTTTTATCCGCCTTTAAATTTGAGCCAGTAATTGTAGCCCCTAATTCTAAAGCCCTATTTTTATAAGCTTCAATAGCCTCGTTTTTTTCTTTTGCTAATGATAATAATTCTTTTTCAAATGATGTTTTTACACTAAGAGTATTATCGTTTATTCTTAAACTTATACTGCCATATTGCGCATTAGCATTCAATTTAGCTTCTATATCTACTTTTTTGCCATTATATTCTATAGATATATCAGCTTTTGTTCTATCGGAACCTATTGATTCTTTAGTTAAAACTTTTAAATTTTTAATATTTGATTTTTTTAAAGCTTTTAAAATTTCATTTTCATAAGCTTCTCCTCTTTTTTTAGCAATATTATTTTCAATAATTTCAGCTAAATTTAAAAAATCTGGAATATTTTCTTCTGTTACTTCAGATCTGATTACTTCTTCTGCAATATCAAGTTCCTGTTCATTGTATTTTTTTGATAAACTTTTTTTAAACTTTTTAATTGCATCATTTAAAGCGTCAATAAAAGTTTTTCCAGCATTAATACCAGCTTTTAATGCTTTAGCAAATACAATAGTAGAATTAATTATTATTTCTGGAATACCAGTAGAACTTCTAAAAGCATTTGATTTTTGATAGGCTTCTAAGTTTTTTATAGCTCTATCAATTTTTTCAGATATAATTTCAATAAAATTACTTGGAACTTCTTGCCCTTGTATTTCTTGAATAGCTTTAAATTTTTCAACAACTTCAGGTTTAGACAACGATGTTAATACATTGTCTAGCCCTATCTCGTCAGCTAATACTTTTGCTAATGAAGTTTTACGTGCACCTTTAACATTTCCAGGAGCATCTAAAAAATATTTTATAAATTCAGCTTTACTTATATCCCGTTTTTTAAATACTTTTTTACCTTCAGCTGTACGCTCTCTTAATTGTTTACCGGTCTTAGGATCTAATACTGGTTCATTAAATTCTTTAAAATTACGGTTTATAGTTTCTTGGGGAATTGCTGGATATATTTTTTCAAAATTATCTCTAAGAAATTGTTCATATGCGGCAGTACGCCCAAAAATAGACTTAAAGGTATTTGTTAATTCATTTCTAAACCCAGTAGTTAAAGCTTGTTTAAATTTTTTATCAGTTACTGGAGGTAATTTAGTTCCTAAAGTTTTTTCTACGGCAGATACTATTTTATTTTGTGTATCTTCTGATAAATTTAAGTCTTTAGCAAGCTCAGTTTTAATTTCTTGTTTTGCTTGTTCTTTTGCTTCAACTTGAGTTTCTGCTGTAGTAGTATCTGTAACACCTTTAGCTTCAGTAACATCTAACTCAAAATCTGTTTTTAATATACGTTGAGCTGCTTCAATTGCCCTACGCTGGGCAAATTTATTTACATACATTGGAAGTGTAACACCTGGGTTGTCTTCAGCTTTATATGACCTTATTAAATCGAATATACCTCTCTTTCCGGTTAATATTTCATCTGCAAGTAATTGTTTGTCAAAACCAGGTACATTTCTATATTTATTAGCCATTTTTTCTGCCATTGGCTTATAAAGATTTAATATATCAGCTTCCCCATCAACGCCTTTTTGTTGATATATTTTTTCAACCTCTTGAGCAGTTTTATTTGCGTTTTCAGAAATTTTTTCTACAACACCATTAATTCTATTTTTAGCATCAATAAATGTTTGTTTATATGTTTCATAAACAAGTAAATAATCTTCTTCAGAAATTTCTCCTTTGTTTCTTTTATTGTTTAATTCATTAACTCTTTTTACCTGTTTATCTCTTAATTCTGATAATGAATTAATTTCATTTAAATCTTTTTCAGAGCCAAAACTAAATATAGAGTTTGCTTGTATTATTGATGATTCTATTTTTTTTTCTATAGACTTAGCTTTTTCATTTAAAGCATTTAAAACATCTTCATCAGATGTTTCTTTTATTTTTAATCTAATTTTATAAAGCTGATCAATATCTTTTTCATAATCTTGATAAGTAGCTGCTCTAACATTTGATAAAGATTTTAAAGCCTTACCTCCTATAGTAATACCAAATCCCCCAAAAGCTTCTTGTAAAGTTGATTCTAATGCTTCTTGTGAAAAAGCTTTTGTTGCGGCCAAAGCTAAAGCATCTTCTAAAGAATTACCTTTAGCTAATGATTGATTTACGTCTTCAACTAAAAATTGCCCCCATCCGGTGGCTCCTTCTGTTCCTGTTGCCCATAATAATTTTAAAGTATTTGCAGCCACTCCTTTGTTTGCTTGTAATGCTTTTGTAATACCTTTAAAACCAATATATTCAAAAGAAGCTGACAAAGCAGCTGCAGCCATAGGAATAGAAAATTCAGTTTGATTATTTTTAATTAATTTTTCAATAGCATTTGGATCATTTTTATATAATGTATTTGCTTTTTCTAAATTAAAATCAGCAATCATAGTACCGGCAACTTGTGGATAAAGTGATGCACCCCTTGTTACCAGTGCTGGAACTATTGTTTGTATAGCCCCACTAACGGCATTAGCCATACCTCCAACCGTTGTAGCTACATCGCCTTTTGCAAATCCTTCAGTAATACTACCTGCATATTCTAAAGTATTTTGTAATTTTATATAATCTTCTAATACTTCAATTTGTTTTTTATTTGCTCTTCCTCCAATTTGTTCTAATTCACCAGAGGGTTTTTCATAAAAATATTTATCTTCTTGTTTTATTATTTTAGAATCTACTAATTCCGGATCATAAGCAAATAAAAAATCAGCAACATCTTTTCCAAACACATTTTTAGCCCAATCAATAGCTCCAAATTTTATACCTTTCCATTGCATTAACATTGAAGGTTTGAAATTATCAATAACATTTTCAACTATTTCAAGACCAGTATATGGTTTTAATGTTTCAGGATTTATAGTGGCTATTTCTTGTTGTGGTAATAATGATTCATCAATCTCTCCTGTTTCTTTCCATTTATCATAAGCAGCTCTTTCTTCTTTTTTAACTCTTGACTGTTTAAAATGAAAAGGTAATTTTTCTATATATTCCTTTTGTGCTCTTTCTTTTTCTAAAGCTTCTGCTCCTTTTAATTGGTCAGCTGTATTAATAAAATATCTATTTTTAATTATTTCAAATTTATCAACTTCAGGATCAATTAATGGGTTTATATATTCAAGCTTTGCTCCAGGATATTCCGGCAAAGAAGTTGCCGATTTGAATTCCAAATTTTTTATTTGGGGTGCTGCAGTTTCCTCCACAACCGCACCCGGTGTTGTGGGAGTTGTCTTTCCCGGCTTACGAGAAATATTATATTCTTTTATATAATCATCTATATTTAATGATTTAGCCTCAGCTGCTTTTTGAACTTCAGCTAACGTGTATTCTTGGCCTTCAAATTCAAATAATTCTTCCATGTATATTTAATTTAAGGTAATTGAGGTTTTGTTGTAGGTGAGGGAAATAATATAGATTTTTCTTGAGCAGCTTTTTCTATAGTTTTTATTTCTTTATTTCTAAGTGATAATATAGCTTGGTCTATTGTTTTATCGCTTCCATAAATACTTTTTAAATACTCCCCTGTTAAATTTTTAATTGCCATTTGATCATTTAAATCAATTGGTTCACTCTCGGCAATTTGTTGGCCTTCGCTGGTGGTTCTAGCAACATAATTTATTATTAGCTTACCGTTTTTAATTTCTGTATTTTCTACCTTTCTACCGTTTATAGTTTTTCCATTTAATATTGAAAAATTAAAATCAGTTAAAGCTTTTTCAATGTCTTCTATCCCCGCGGTTGCTATATTTTCAACTGTACTATCTTTGCTTTTTGTAGTGCTTATTGTTTCTTTTTCAATTCTGTTACTTTCAAATTGACTTGCGTATTGTGCAGCAGCATTTCTATAATAATCTTTTACTCTTTCTATTAATCCAGCTTCTCCAGATATTACCTTACCTGTTTTCACAAATTCACCTTTTTCATTAAATTCATAATCTTCATAAACATAATCGTTTTCATCGCTAGACGCTAAAGCTAATCTTTTTAAATCAATATTTTCTTGACCTCCTAGGCCAATCTTGCCAGCTAAGGATAAAGCTGTTTTATAATCTAATGGCCCAGATAATATTTCATTATTTATTTTTGACTTAAAAACGTCAATGGGATAATCAGATTTTTCAAATTCTTCCGCAGCGTCAATCATATTTTTAGTTATAGTTGAATGTAACTCAGATTGATCAGGTATTAATGCTGCTTTTTTAAGAATTTCTTCTGTTGATACAAATTCATCACTTCCTCCAAGCTTAATTTGTTCATACCCATTTTCTGTTATTTTAGGTACCCAATCGCCATTTTGTAATTTAGCATTAATGTCTAAAGCTTCTTCTGTTAATAAATCTTTATCATATTTATTTTCTTTAATTAATAAAGCATTAGGGGCTATGGCATTATTTATTTTATCATACGAATCACCTATTGAATTAAGCTGTGAAATTGCATTCATTTTAATTCTTTGGCTTTCTTCAGCAAGAAGCTTTGGGTCATTAGAATCTTTAAAAAGTTTTTTTAGTTCACTTCCCACACTTAATAAAAAGCCAGCTTTGTGTTTTTCAGGAATATTTCCTTTTTTTTGTTGTTGGCTCAATAGCCATTTGTCACTATCGTATTTAATACGAGAAACTTGGCTATCAATTTCTTTTTGTTTTTTTATTTGCTCAGCTCTTTTAATATCTAAAGAACGATATAGTTTATTAAAAGCTTCATCTATTTGAGGTTTAGCAGATACATAAGGTTTCCCTTGCGCCGCCCCTGCTATTGAAGCTAATCTTGGATTATAATATCTACTTGCCATTGTATAATTTTTAATTTTATTAAGCGCCTGCTGCCGCTATTCTACCTGCCCCCACAGCAACATTAGCAACACCTCCAATTAAATCTTGAGTAGCCTGAGCTCTAGCTTCATCAGCTCTTAATTTTCTTTGCGAAGCCATATCAAATAAAGTTTCAGTTCTACCAAGTTCAAATTCCTGTTTCATTGCTTGCCCTTCAGCTCCCATTTTTTGTATAGACTCAGCCGCTTGCGCTTTAGCTATTTGATTTGCCTGCTCTTGAGCGGCTAAAGAAACTGTTGCTTGTTGAATATTTGCTTGTTGTTGTTGGGCTAATACTTGAGCAAGAGAAGCTATTCCTGAGGATCCCGCAGCTTGCTGTGCACTAGCCATCGTAGAAGCTAATGCCTGTTGCCCCTGTTGTAATTGGAATTGTGCAGCCTGTTGATTTACGGTTAAATCCTCATATGTATTTTCCATATTGGCATATGGATTAACAAATTGAAAACTTTCATATGCCTGCTTTCGCTGCCCTAATTCTTGTCCCGCTGCTTTTTGCTCTTTTTTTCTAGCTTTTCCCCCAATTAATGAAGTACCAAGCTGCGTTAAACCCTGCGCTACTTGTCCAAAAGATCCTGGATCAGACTTAGCTGCCGCGCCTAATGTTTTTCCAAAACTCATAATTAATTACTACTTAAAAATATTTCTGAATTTACAGCAAAGAGTTCTTTCTTTGTTGTACTTGTGTTTTCCATTTCAACTTCAGCATAGTAACCTACCAGCCCAGATGAATTTATAATGTTTTCTTTACCGAAAAATATATAGTTTCCAGCACTTGGTCTTTTACGCCAAGCTTCTATACTACACGTAATAGTTTTATCAGATATATCAGTACAAATACCAATACGTCTTTTTTCACCTTCATCATCTAAAAAATAAACAATATCACCTACACTTTTTTGTAACGATACGTTTAAGTCTTTAGGAAATGTTAAAGTTATACTATCCATGCTATTATTATTACGATGTTTATTAAGTTGTTAAGCTACCACTTGTTTTACTAATTGATAGTAATTATAAGAACAATGCTTATTGCTAACTTCAATATTTTTTGTGGGTATATTATCAATATATTTGCCTTTAAAAAATAAATGATCCATTTCTGCTGTAACACCAGCATTATGATATATGGCATCTTTATCCCATTTAAATATAGAGTCAGTTGCCCAACAAAAATTCATTAAAGGTGATATTTTTGTTTCAATACCGCACTTCCAAGCAACCCATAATAATGCCCACATTTCAGCAGTCCAAATTTGCAAAGGATGATGGCTTGGGTCAGCTTTCACTTTTTCTTCATTAAGTTTACTAATAGATTGGTATAATTTATGAGATAATTCAACTACTTCGCTCCAATATTCTTTATTAATATTTTTAATTAAATACTGTGCTCCTCCTGAGTTTTTATTATTATTTTTAACTAATTGCTCATCAATATTAGCTATTTCTAGCATTGTAATTAATACATCATCACCTTTTGATTTTATATAGTCATAATTTAAATAACTATTAGTATCACTTAAATACCATATATCATCATTTAATAATGCACTAAAATCAATTGGTCTTATAAAAGCAACATCCGCATCTAATAGTAATATAGTTTCGTTTTCTAAATAACTATATTTATTATAATGTTTATATAGTAAATGCTGTTTTATTGATGGTATATATTCTTTATAATTTCTTGTATCATCATAAAATTCAAACAATACATAAGGATATTTATCTTTTAATTTATTAAAATATGGACTTATTTCTCCGTGTATTGCATTTACTACATGAATATCTTGCTGAAATACACCATTAGATATAAGACTATTTATTAATACATCAATCTGCCACCCAAAATATTGAGTAGCAGGTTGGGCACATATATATTTCATTTAATTTAATTTTAAGTACAAGTATTTGTTGGAGAACCAATAGTTCCTGAACTTGGATTCATTGTAACTGAATTTACAACTGCACATATTGTTTGATTCTGTCCATTTGGTAATGTAACGCTTGTTGACGATTGACTTCCACATGGGGTATAAGTGAAAGTTACTGGCTCGCCTCCATCAGCACCAATATAATATTGATAGCACTCTTGAGGAGCAATAGTAGTCGTTGTAGTAGTTGTTGTTGTTGTGGTAGTAGTACTTGTTGTAGTAGTAGTAGTACCTGTTGTAGTAGTAGTTGTCCCTGTGCAACCAGTTACAGTAATATAGAAATCTTCTGCCTCGGTACAACAATTTCCTCCAGCAGTATTACTAGCAAATACTCTTACATGGGCTGTTCCGCAATTATTACTACTATTTGTAGTCCAAGTTAATGTACTTCCACTCAAGCTAACAGTAACTAAGTTTGGATCCCAAGTATATACAGAAGATGGTGAAATATTAGTTCCGGTAACATTTATAGTTCCTGTAGTTCCGCCAACAGCTGCTGAAAAGTCTGATATTGAGCTAATATCTCCCGCACAGTCAGTACAAGGAGCTGCAGTTGTTGTTGTTGTAGTACCGGATGTAGTGGTAGTTGTTGTTGGCGGTACATATCCACAAGTAGCAGAATTAGTTTCAATTAAACTATTTGTAGTGCCACACTGCCCATCAGTATATGTACCATATAAATCATATCCAACACAATTTGTGCTTTGTAATACCCCCGCCGCTTCACAACATTCATAAGTATCCCCTAGCCATTCTTCGTCGATACCTTGGTATAATTTAAATGTTGCAGGCTGTGTTTGTAATTGTAATGTACAAGATTGTGCAGTTGTAATAGTTACATCAAGTACCCTTGCTGCTGATACTAATGGAACTACAATTTCTATATTAACAAAACCTGAATATGGAATTGTTTCCGTTCCTGTATCTAATGAAATACCATTGCCATTATCTACTACAGTATATGAAAACTCAGCACCTTGTTGTCCATACACTTTAAATATCCTTGTTTCACCACGCAATTCAATAATACTTTTATTTATAAAATATCCAGATATTGCAGGACAAGCAATAGCAGTTGTAGTTGTAGTGGTAGGGGCTATTGTGGTTGTTGTAGTTGTTGTAGTAATTAATACACTTGCACAACCTGATATAGGAACTTCTAAATCAGTTCTTTCTGATGGCCAAGTAAAATCTTTTAAATAAACTCTAGCTTTTAAATTATTTCCATCAGCCATAAATGTAACGTAGTCTACATAATCATTTGATAAATACGTAAACTCTGTTGCATCTAAATAGTATCCACTGTCTGGTACCATTTCTAAATCAACATATTCATAGGTATTTGTTGCTATAGAGCCAGGTGCAGCAGCAATTACTTTTGCTGAAGTTGTATAATTACAAACTGAAGAATTAAAATTTATTAAAGCCATTTTTTATTATTAATAAAGAGGAGTTGACCCACAATTCATGCCATAACAATCACAATCACAGTCATCACTTTGCCCTGGTCTTGCGGCAGTTCCATCTATAAATGTTTTACCTGATATATCATATATTGTTCCACTAGTAATATAACATACTAAACCAGCACTAAAAAAAGTATTACCACTTCCTGCAGGACCTCTTGTTCCATCATTAAAATTCACTTCGTAGTTTGTATACCAAGTAACTGTATTGTTATCGCATCTAGTTAAACCAGTATAAGGTGTTGGTTCGGGTGCTGGGGCAGGTACTGAAGTATCACATAACCCACTATCAATTTTAACTCCGGAAGAATTTACTTGAACCCAATTTGTTAATGTGGTTGGATCTGATGGATCTGCTTGTGCATAAAAACCCGCTGGTAATGTTGTACAACCATCAACAGCTGAATAAAAGTTTGTTGAATTTGTTATACTAGTGCCATCCCCAAAAATAAGAAAAGTAGCTGTGTTTAAAGTTGGAGTACAAGCAATATCAGAAGTACTCCCACTAAATACGCCAAGTAAAGCTGTTAACCCAGTAACACAAGCCGTAGAAACTTCTGTTACTGTAACGCTAAAAGTTCCTTCAGCACTACACGTGCCATCTGATGCAGTAACTGTTATTGTAGAGCTCCCCCCTGTTTCTGAAAAAGAAAGTGTTAATATATTCGATGCTATAGAAGTAGTTACAATATTAGTACTTGATGATACCGCAGTGTATGTTAAAGTATCACCATCCAAATCACTAAAGTGGTTATTTAAATTTATAGTTTGGTCTACAGCCCCTGCATTAGCAGCTACATTAGATATAGCTGTACTTAAGGTAGGACAACTATTAGAAGTTGTGGGGCATGTTGTTTCATCTAAAACCGGTGCAATATAGTCTGGATCACTAGATGCATTCGTTTTTGTTTCATCTGTAGCTACACCGTTTATGTATTTTTTAAGTGTTAACCAATTTTTATAACCTGAATTTGCCATTTTATTTTTTAATTATGTTTGTACACATTCATATGTATCACCCTTCCATTCTACTACTGTTCCAACTATATAAACATCCATTCTTACCTCTGTTATTGTTGTATCACCTGCTAATGTAGTTACATTACCAATTCCTTGACTTGAAAATTGTTTACTATCCCAATTATCTTCTCTGCCTGGAATATCTAAATAAGTTTTATCACCTTTTATATAATTAAAAAACTTACCTTCTTTATCAATAAATTTTGTTACTGAACCATCTTGTAAATTTGTTTTTATATAATTAGCTACCCAATTACTATCTCCTTCATAACCTAAAGTTTTAAACTTTTTAATAACTGATGAATCTTCATTAAAAAAGAAAGTAACTTTAGATGAATATTGAATATTGTAAAAATTATTTTTTGATCGGCTCTCTACATTATGAAGCCATAAATTACCATTTTTAAATGTATAATATTTAGCATTTAAACTAATACCATTTTCTGGTATATAGCTATATCTTGAAGTCCAACCTTTTACCATTTCGTCAAAGCCAACAGTTTGATCCGCTATTGATATATTATATGTACCAAGATCTTCATCAAAGCTACCAATAAACGCACCGGAATTTGAGGATAATAAATCTTTGAAATAATCAGACATACCATAATTAGATATGACTGTTAATCCATCACCTCCTCCTATACCTCCTGAAAATCTTAATACAGCATTTCTAGCTTTGTCAGTAAAATAGAATCTATTACCATATTCAGCAAATGACTCTGGATTTTTAGATATACCAAAATTTCCAGCGTAAGGTCTTACGTAGCCTAATACATTTGTAGAAGATATTAAGTTGGGGTTTCCATCGGCATTAAATAAAACATCTTTCCCAGCTGATATACCTAAAACTTTATCTTCAGTCAAAGCAATTAAATCACCCTCTCTAGCATGCAGCTTCTGTATTGATCCATATTCTGGATTAATATCTTTTGTTATAGCTTCAGCTTGATTAAACTGATTAGTTTGATTTATACCATTTATACTGTTATATATACCCGAAAATATAATAGTATTTTTCTTTTGTTCCTCTTTAAACTGTTCTGCAATTACAGAGCTAACACGAACCCCTTTGCCCATAGTAATGCCATTAAAATCATCACGTATTCTATCAGATTCAACACCATTACCAAAAGAAAAACAATTAAACCATCTTAATTCTTTTTCATAAAACCATTGTCCAATATCATAAGACTCTTCAGTTTCATAATATAAATCTAAATCAGCAACCTCTTCCGGTTCTGTTTCAAATATTATTGGTGAATTTACAGATAACTGATTTTCTTCTTCATTAAAATTACTTTCTAAAAAATATATTCTTTTATTTTGAGAAGTTGTATTAGCTGTAAAATCAATATTTTTATCAAGTGTTATTTCCCATTGAACATAATAATTACATATTCTTTCCTCTTCTCTGCCTCTAAAATGATAACCATCAGTTCTAGTAGATGATTTTATAGTATATGTTTCTAAATTTGGATCGTCCTCAAATCTAATTTTTGCGTCTATAGTATCTAATGCCTCTGAAAATTTAAAAGAACTTTTTCCTATTTTTAATTTGTTATCATCAAAAACACTATTTTTATCTTTAAATTCTTGCCCTGTTCTTCTAATATAAATTTTATTACTTCCTACTTGTATTGGTGTAACGCTTGGATCTCCAGGACCGGGCCAATAATAACCAGAATTTTCGTCTGTTCTTCTCCCCGTACAATCTGGGTTTATATTTGTATATGTATCACCTATTAATGTCATCCCAGCAACAATTGTATGTTCACTTTGATTTTCTGTTTTAATAGATTCAACCCCTATAATATTTTCTTTTAATAAAGAATCAATACGTAATTTTATAAAAAATCTATTTTTAAATTCTGGAGAAACTTTGGTTTCAATTTCACCAAAAACAATATTATAACTTGTTTCAGAACCAAAAACATTTATATCACTTTCATTAAATACTTCATTTATAGTTAAAGAAATTGTATCAGATTTATCATCATTATTAGTATCATCAAAAGTTACGTTTGATACAGTATAAATATCGCTTTTAGTCCCGCTTGAATTTACTAATTTTATTTTAGACCCCGCGGCTAATGTAGCTTCTAATGTTTCATTTGGTTCTATATTAGCTTGCAGTAAACTAGAGTTAGATATTAAATTAGTAGTGATACTAGTTAATTTAATTTGCCCTTTATTTTTAAATTTATCTGTTAAAAAATTAGGTGCTTCATTATCAATATCTAATATTTTATATTTTGTTGTAGTATCATCTACCGCAATATCCGCGCCATGCTGTTTCTTTAATATTAAATAAGTATCTTCTGTAACTTTATTACGTTCTGATGAAGGCAAAGAAAACCATATAGAATTTGGCTCTTCTTTGTTTCTATAATATTTATCTACTAATACATTATAGTATGGAGCAGATGTTTCTTTTACATAGTATTTAAACTTTGATGCCCAGCTAGGGGGTGTGTCAATACCAGTAACTGTAATACTATTTTTTTTATCTGAAGCCGCTCTGTCTAACTTAATAACACCAGATTGATTTGCAATAACAGGTGATTGTCTACCATATATATCCTCAAATACTGTACCTATTTGATATGTACGGTCAGATTTTACAGAAGCACCAGAATCATTTTTTGATTTAATTTTAACAGAAATATTTGGCTCTGTTTCTATATTATACCCTTGAGTATAATTACCAAACATTAATCTATTTGCTGTAATTTCTTGTGCTTTTGCTTTTTTAGGCACATTATCCCATGCTCTAAGCAATTGATTATTTTCAACTACTTTATATATAATTTCAGACTTAATATCGTAACTATTTAAATCTTCTTTTTTTAAAGATTCAATAGTATATATGTTATTATTATTTGATTCTTTATATAATATCTCTACTTCTTCAACATTATCAGGAGGAGTATCAAAAGAATATAAATTTATTTTTCTAACAGTATTGAGCATTCCTTCATTATACCCATCTTTGGCGTTGTATTTTATTTCACCTGGTAAAAATGCTACTTCTGAAAAAGGTGAAAACACAGAGTATTCACCATCTTCATATTTCCATCTATATGCAAATCTTGGAAATTTTAATTCAAATAAAGGGTTTGGCTGTTCAATAGTTATACTATATTGGGCTGCCTCATTTGCAAAATTATCAGTGGCTGTTACAATTTCAACAGTTACTGTAGTTCCTTTATTATATGAAGTAATTAATCCTTTTATTTTTATGGGATCCCAGTTTGTACTAAATTGACCTGAGTTTTGCTCATATTCAAAAACTAATATATCGCCAATATTCCAGTCTAAATTAGAATTTAACAAGTTAACTGTATATGACTCCCCAACTTCTACTGGATCAGCCCCATTATTTTTTGAAAAATTAAAAAATGTACTTGATTGTATATTATCACTACCTACTGTATCATAAAGTACAATTTTAGGTGCATTATTTGGTTTTTTCTTTATAACAGTAATATCAGCTTCAGCAAAACGTCTATTATATAATTGTGAATGATCATTAAAATTAGGTGTCCCAGCTTTAAACTTTTCTATGTTTATTTTTTTAGGCTCAGTTTGATTATCTGTAAAAAACAATAAACCATCAATTATATTAGCGCCAGTAATTAAATAGTTTTCACTAAACTTTAAAATATTGTGTACGTCAACTAATACAGGGTAAGCTAAATTAGTTTCTTCATTATATTCAACAATTAAACTTTTAGCATTACTAGCTACAAACCAATATATTCTATTATTTTCAGTATCTCTTACTGAGCCTATTACTTTTGCCCCTTCTTCAGTTAATAATGATATTTGCTGATTACCAGATATATTCTGTAATGCACCAACATCACTTCCATCAGAAGTTGATACCTGAACATTTAAAGCATCTCTATACTCGTTATTAGGTATAGCTCTTTCATCCAGGTCTTTATTCATTCGACCTGAGGTAAATACATGCTTAATTTCTGGCATAATACCTTAGTGTTTTATTTGCTTAGACTTAATTCGCATAATTTGCGAAATTTCTTTAAGCTTGATATTACTTAATCTTAATTTAGCTTTTCTTGTTGCAGCAATTTTTTCTTTGCGTATTCTTTGAACTTGATATTCAGGAATACCTTGCTTTACAGACATAATAGCATAGGCTATGCTTTTATACATAGCTTCTTCAGCTAATTTATGAATTTTCATTTCTTCATCTGTGGCAACACTGTCAGATATATATTTTAATGTAATAATTCTACCTGCAAAATCACCTGAAAAAGATATAATACCTTTATTGTAGTTTATTACAAAAGCACCATTCTTTGTAGTCACTTCAGGATTTATTCCATAACGCTTTCCATAATCAACATTATATCCGTAACCTTCTTCTAAAAAGTCTGTGCTTACATCTGATAAACTATTATCATAAGCTGTACCATCTTGAAATCTTGTTTCAGTTACTGATTTATTTGCTAATAATAGATTACCATCTTGATCATAAAGATAATTATAATCTTCATCTTGTAATGGGGCTGTAGGTGAACTAGTAATTCTATTTGGTAAAACGACTTGTTCAATACCAGCATCGTCAACCCAAGAGATATGTGTGTAGTTTACATAATCATGTGGCAACACAATAGACAATGACGGTGGAACTTCAAGCTCTTGCGATTTAATTGAACGCAATGTATCATAGCTAAGTTCTTGTAATGTTCTTCTAGCATGGTATGCAACTTCACTTCGCTTTACTGTATTAATAATTTTATCATCCCCTACATAGGAAATGATAAAGTTATTGATAACATCATTTAAAGCTGTGTATTGATAGTTACCATAATTGTCACCATCATAATATTGTTCATGTGTTTGTGTAAATAAAGCCATCTATTATGATTTTTCTTGTGTTAAAGTTTTATTCTCTTTGGCTTCTGCTGTATTAGTAATTTCTGGTTCTCTTACTATAATACCAGAATAAGATAATATTTTTATAACCAAACTTGATTCGTCTGATTCGTGTAATTCAAAGTCAACACTATTATTTGCATTATATAAAGGTGTATTGTCAACTTCTACATAACTCCATTCAACTTGTGCAGGTCTACGTACATATGTACAAGTAACTCCTGATATAATTGATGTAGGATAAATTTTAACTCCCCAATCTTCACTTGTATTATCAATATTTTCAGTATATATTGGATGTGTTGCAGTTGGAGCAGCAAGCGGTGATGCGTTTAAGTATAAAACTTCTTTAGCATCAACTCTTTCAATTTCAGTATTATTATATATAACAGTACCTAATTTATGTAAATCACTTGGCATTAAAAATGATCCAGAACTAAAAGTCATAGTACCAGATTTTTTAAACTTACTTATTTTCTCATCAATAAGCTTGACCATGTTAGAATACTCTGTATTATTATCACGCATTCTTTTAAATTGTTGCAGGTCATAAAAATATTGTTCAAATATTTCTAACTGTGCCTGATTGGCTTTCAAATTAAATTCTTGCGGTGTAATATATCCCCTTTGCTCTTTATTAAGTATGGCAAGTACTCTTTGATATACTGTATCTATACTAATCATGTATCTTGTATTATAATGATAAGGGCCACCGAAGCGACCCTATCACTACAGTGGTTTATTTAAATTTTCTTTTCTATTGATTTATAAACCTCAACACCTTCGTCTGTTTTTAAATATGCTGCAAATGCAGAATATGGATTTTCGTCAAAAGGTACTGACATTAACTTTTTATTATTACTTCCCCAGTGGAATGATCTTTGATCACCAGAAAGGCTAATAATACCAGCTTCAACCGCTTTAATAGCAAAGTTTCTTAATTGTACATTATCGTCTTCAACAAGTGCAATAAATGTAGCTGGATTACGTTTTGCAAATAATAATATATCTCTTCTAATTTCTGAAGATGTCATTTTAGATACAGCTGAACCTTGCTCAACTCTTAATACCGCTTCAGAATGATCAATATCTAAATCTTTAGCTAAGTTAAGTGCTGTAATTTCAAGTTCAAGATCTTCTAAATCATCTTTTGCTTCAGCAATCGCATCAACCTCATAATAAGTTAAATTTCTTTGTGGGTGATACAGAGATAATAGCTTCTGTAAAGCTTGATCTGATTTTGGCACAAATAAAGAACCATTTCTAAATACAATATGCTTTAATGTAGAAAAACCATCTTGTTCATCTTTAAAAGGTGAATTTTGATTAGAAGCATATCTTAATTCTCGGCTCATACCTTTTTCTTCGTCCCACCACATTAATGGATTTCTACTGTGATGTCTTGAAGCTAGGGTATATGTAATTGGTGCTTTATTACCTAATAAAATATAAGTCCTATCTTTTAATTCCCATTCATTTTTAGGTTTAATAGGAGTTTTTGGTTGTGATGCAGTTTGAACCGCTTCCGCTACGGGTGTTTCTAAAACCTCCATAGACTCTTTTTTCTTTGCCATAATATAATATAATAAAATTGATAAAAAGTAAGAGCAGGGACGCCCTAAAGCGCCCCATTTCTTACATTATTAATTATGCTCCTTGAGTAACAGACTTGAATAATACAAAGTTGTTTGCTCCTTGAACACATAAACATCTTTCAGACAAGAAGTGTACATTCATCTCATCAACGTCAGAAGTATAAACTCCACCTACAGATCCAGTGATCCAAGATTTCATTTTTCTATCATCAGCTTCAGAAGCTCTATAACGTACGTGTAAGAAAGGACGCTTAATGTTCTTACCTAGTTGCTGATCGTATACAGTTGAAGTACCAGCAGGTACAAGTACACCATCAATATCTTCAGTAAGACCACGTGTAGCAGCATCATTTAAGTATTTCCAGTCAGTTTTGTAGAAGTCGTAAGATCCTCTGCGGAAACCGCTGAATCCTAGGTTAAGCGCCATATCCTCACTGTTGTTGAATACTCCGTAAGAAGTACCACCGTTATAGTGAGCATTTACAGCTCCTAGCATATCATCAAAAGCAAGTGCGGTAGCTCTGTTTAAGAAAAGCATGTTTTCTTCAATAGCTCCTTGCTTGTCAAGATTCTTAAGAATTTCATCAAAGTCTTGAAGTGCAGTTCTATCTGCTCCAGCATTGCTTAAAGTGGCTTCACCAGAATTAAAGTTTTGATAGATGTTTCCACGGCTTTCAATAGCAGCAAAAAGACCTTCAGTACCTTTATATCCTTGATCAGCAGCTTCAGAACCATTACCAGTAGTAGCAGCTAATTCACCTTCAACCATTGACATTTCAAGATAATCTTCAAAACGAAGTCTTGTTTCATGCTCTGATTTCAAATACCATAGGTATCCAGAAGCACCGTTTTCAGTAGTAACTTCAACCCATCCGATTTGAGCAGTATCAGAACCAGAAATAGAATATTTATCTTTGATAATGATTGGTGAATTGCTAAACTGTTGGAAACCAGCATCAATTGATCCAGTCATTCCAGCAGAACCTTTAGCAAATTCTGAACCATAAACAAATACTTTAACAGCTACAGCAGTACCAGTAGATAAACCAGCAGCGTCAAGATCTTGCTCAGCATAAGGAGCAACAGTAAATGTGTCATCAGTAACAGCAGTAACTACAGCTTTTACAGTTACAAGACCTTCGCTAATAGCTACGGTTTGACCGGCGCGTACAGCGTGTCCAGCTTCTGTAATAACATTAGTTGCAGTGTTTGCCGCAGCAGCATCATATGCGATGTGTAATCTTCCTTGTTCTGACCAGATAACTTGATCTGAAGCAGAAGGAATTTCAGCTCCTACCATGCGTAAGAAAGAAGAAACAGAGCGATTTCCGTAACGCTCAACTTCCTTTTCGTATACGTCTGGTAAAAATTGTTGTGCAAATGTTCCACCTCCAGAGGCAGAATCAAAAGTCAGGTAGTTACCTGAGAAAAGTGTTTTAGTAGGTGAAGGTGTTAACCCAGCAGGAAACGATCCACCTGTTCCAAATAATCCCATTTTAAATTATTTTTTAATTATTATTGTCTAATTTTAACTCGTAATTTAGAACTGTCATCACCACTAACTGCACGGATTTTAAATCCAGAATCTGTTGTAACCGCTTCATGACCTTGGCGAGGAGCCATATCTACATTTTTAGATTTAGCCATAGACTCTTTAATAGCATCTGCTCTACCTTGCTCATAAAAATGATTTGCAATAGCATCTGAATTCATTGCGGTAAATAGTGCTTTATGATAACCAGCTGCATCAGATAATTCATTGTTTTCGTTAACAAACTTGCTAACCAATGTGTTTATATCCGATTGAGATGATTTAACACTATCAACATCTTTTACATTAAACCTATATTTATTATTTCCAACTTTGTATTCAAAACCTTTGAATTCATTTGAAAATAAATTATTAGTTTGTTGTTCAAAAATGTTTCGTTGCTGTTCGCGCAATTTCTGTGTTGATTCTTGTTCAACTTTATAATCGTTGTAAAACTGAACCGCTTCTTTTTGTTCTGGAGTTAACTTTGAGCTTAACTTAAGGTCATCGTAATATTGGTTCTTCAGATTAGAAAGATTTGATTTAGCTTCAGCAATTGATTCTTTAAATAGTAATTTTTTTCTTTTTATATCTCGCTCTTCATCAACTTCTTCGTCATATGAAAAATTGTCTTCAATTAAGAAATCAATTTCATCGTTTGATAAATGCGGTTTTGTTTGTTGATAGTATTCACGCAATAATTGCATATCATCCATACTATCATAATCTTTATTAAGATTCACATAATCTTCAAGTGTACCACCAGTCTCTTCCATAAATTTGACTAACTTGTCAATGTTTTCTGGTAACTGATTGGTTTCTTGATTATTATTTACATCTTCCTCTTGTTCTTTAAGCTTATTAGGAATATCTTTTATTTTATCCGCTAATGTTGCTTCTTGTTCTACCGTTTCTTCATCCTGTACGAGCTCGAGCACTTGCTCTTCTGCTGCACTTTCATTGTTATCGGACCGTACTTCTTGGTCCACTTTCGCGCTATCTCCGGTTCGTTCGCCCACATCCACGCTTGTTGTTTCTTGCTCTTGAACGGCATCTGTTTCTTCTGTTTGAGGTTGTTGTCTTAAATCTATTTTAATGGTACCATCATCATCAACAGTAACATTATTAGGTTTCTCTTCTGTTTGAACTTCCGCTTGCGGTTGTTCTTCTACTTGTTGTTCAACTGTTTCTTGTACAGTCTCTTCAACACTGTTTGCTTCTTCAGCCATAATAAAATAATATAAAATTGGTTAAATAAAAATTATCTAGGTTCGAACATTTCTAAATTAAATCCGCTACCCATTGTATCATTTCCTGCAGATTCAAATTCTTGTTCACCTTTTCTATCTTTTCTTTGCTCTATAAGTTTAGATTGTTGTGATGCTTGTATACGAGTTCTTTCATCTTTACGATCCTCTTTATACTTTTCTTTCTTGTCAATCACTTCATTTTCTCTATCCTTAAGAGCCATATTAAGATCAAACTCATATTTCATAAGTTCTTTCTTAAGTTCTTTTTCTTGTTGCATTTTTTGCATTTCAAGATCATTTTCAATTTGAATGAGTTGTGCTTTTTGATTTGTAATAGCTTCATTCTTTTGAATTTCCATTTGCGCAGCAACTTGTGTATTCTGTGAATTAGCGTTTGCTTGTGCTTGAATATTACGTTGTTGAGATTCTTGATCTTGCTGTAGTTTCTTTCTTCTACGTACTTTTAATAATTGATTAGCAAGCTTGATATTTTTTATTTCTCTAATATCAATTGCATCTTCAAGATATATTTGGTCTTTTGCGAGTGCTTGTTGTATATTGTTTTCAAGCATTCCTTTTTCTTCTTCATCTGGTGACAATTCAATGTAAATACCAAAATCATGCAAATGCATATTTTTAATATCTTCTAATGTGCCAACATTAAATCTTCCAATGCTTGAAATAAATGCATCTCTTGTTGGTGAAAATTCTAATACATCTGATATTCTTAAGCTTATTGCTTCAGCTGTTTTAGCAGTTAGGTATAAGCTTGATTGTAATATATGACGTGTAGCAGTATTTGAATTTGCTGCTGCAAGCTTTTGTACACCGACCAGTGCGTTTTTATCTGGCATAGAACCATCTCTTGCTTCATTTAAGCCTGTTACGTCACGGATCATTTGTAAATAATAATTATAAGTGCTTATAAGTGAACTTATTTTATTATTACCGCCATTAGATGTTAATTCTTGGATTGGTACTTTACCTGGATTTAAATCGCCGTCCTGAGTCATTGATCTACCAATAACAGAACCCGTTTGGAAGAACATATTCAATGCTTCTTGCGGATTATAATTTGTTCCATTACCTAAATCAATTTCAGCCAATCCATCAGCATCTAAATAAACTCCATCAGGTATCATTCTTGATAATACTTGTTGTAGCTTTAAATGCGTTAATTGAATCATATCTGCAAAACCAGTTATACGGCTTACAAGAGATTCAATACGACCTTTATATATTCTAGGAGCAACAACATGGTAATTAAGCATTACTTTTGTAGTATCGCTTTTTGGTCTTACCATATTTTTTGCAATTTCCCATTTAAGCATTTTTTTAGTACCTAAAACAAATGCACCATCATAAACCACTTCAATTGATCTTGATTCTTTTGCAAATCTTGATCTATCATCTTTTGGAGGATTAAACTGATCGTTTTTAGGAATTGCTTTATCAGCACCAGAAGCTGTTTTCTTTATTTTAAATACTTCATTATTGTAAGTCTTATAATTAAAATATAAAACTTGAATAGTATTTGCATCTAAAACACTATCTTCATTAATAAATCTATTATGAGAAGCTGGCGTCTGTACACCTTGTTTAGTTAGGTTTTCTAAATCTTCATTAGTTAATTCAGGAAACTGTTGCTTTAACTCATTGATTGTCACGCTTTTAACTTCACCTATATAATATATATCATCAAAATAAGGTGAATACGTATATGAATAAACAATATCCGCAGGATCAACATACTTAAGTTTAATACCTTCAGACTTATTAAATTCATTTTTAACACAACCAATACCAATAACAGTTAAATCATAATTTACTCTTCTTTGTAGTAAATCATAATTATTTGCATTCATTACAGAATTAATAGCTTGTTCTTGAGCTATTTCAATTGCTTGTTTGTATTCAAGCTGCATATGTAATGATAGTTCCTCTTCAGACTCTGGTAATTTTTCAGGATCATTATTATAAACATTAATCCCAAGTTGTTCTTGTATTTGATCAGATATTGCCCTTGTTTGCATATCTGTCATAATAGACTCAACATATTTTGTTCTTTGCTCAACAGAAGATGGATCTTGTGAAAAAGCTTTAACATCATATAATCTATCTGACATACCGTTTACAACGATGTCTACAAATTTTGGTATGATAGGTACAGGTTTCCAATCTAAATTAAGATAAGACAAATCACCGTTAATAGATAATTCATCTTTATATTTTTTTACAGACTGCTCACCTCTTGCATATAGTCTGAGTCTATGGTATTCATCTCTATTAGAATAGAATCTAGTAGCGCCTGAGTCTCTTTTGAACCATTCATGTTCAATAGCACGAGCTACTTCTAATCCGTAATCTAAACTAGCCTTTTCAGCATCGCTTGCTATTTGACTTGGAAATGAACTTTTTAAAATTGTTTCAGCCATGCTATTTAATTATTTGCGAATGCATTCCTTTATTGTTAAATCTTTTTATTTGTATTCCTAATGATTGTTTTTCATGCTTTGGTTTCGGATGATATAAATGCCTATTGCAAGCCATGATAGCGAGCCCAGAGCTAATAGTTGCGTCATACTTTGTTCTTTTATTTATATCAAACCTTGCCCAATCATTTAATGTTCTATTAAAATAAATATTACCACTACCCTCTTCATTATAACCAACATATTTATCTATATATGTTTCAATAGCGGCAGCGTGAGCTTGTTTTATGTCTTCAGATGTATTGGGTATTCCGCCAATTTCTTTTTCAGTTACAGATAATTTATTCCAAATTTTGTCAGGTCTATTCATTGAAAATCCTCTATAACCTCTTCGTTTCAAATGATATAGCAATCTAGGTTTGTTATTTTCTGCTAATATCGGCATTCCGTAAAATACTAATGCCATAAGTACATCTTCAAAAAATATTTCCGCGGTTTGTGGCCTTGCTACATATTCTAAAAAAAATGTATTAGGTGGTGCATCTTCCATGCTAAACTTAGTTAATCCGTGAAGTGAACCTTTAGACCCAACACCATCTGTTGTTCCAGATATATCATATGAGTCACAACCAAAAGCGCCAACGTGCTCATTACCCGGATACTTTGCGCCATTCTTTACTATTACATTGTTTTGCAGATTCTTAGACGGTACCCAGCTAACTAAAAACCTGCCATTAGGATTAGGTGAGAATATAACTTTTGTATCCTTTATTCCATTTTCCCACGAAAACGATCCCTTAGTGACCAAACCATCTCTTGTAGCACTTTCATTAAAATCAATCTGTTCATATATTTTGCTTAAATTAAATATACTATTTTTAGCTTCATCCCTAAACGCATGCTCTTCAGTACGAGGGAATTGACGATAATATTCATTTAAACCGTCACTGTCATGTTTTAAACCATCAACTTCATTTTCCCAAAAGTCTATGACTCCGGTATCGATATAGTCTTCATCATTTCCAAGGACGGGTTCTTCTGGAGTATCAAAGACAGGGTATCCAAAAGAATCAATGTATCCTTCGTAGTTCCATTCCATAGGTATGAACAAACTATATAATCCCGAGCTAGTCTGTCCATTTTTATTTCGTCTTGTAACGTCTGAGTCATAATAAAGCTTTTTGAAGTTATCACCACCTTTTTCTAATGCATTGGATGTTGATCCCATCATACACTTTCCTATAATTCTACTACCTAAACGCAGCGTAGTTTTTGTTACTCTCCAGTTATTTAATATGTTATCAGGTTTTTCCCATTTACCTGATTCATCATGTACTAATAACTTGAGCTTCTCACCATCATAACTGTTATCACCTGTATTCTTCCAGTCTATCGTTGTATCGAGCCCCTCAAGTATTTGCTTTTCACTCGTTTCTGTAATCGACTTTTTAGTGAGTTTGGATGCTGGTACCCTGTATGCAAGCTCTGACTTTGGTCTGTCCATTCCGTCTTGTATTGGTTTGAAAAAGAACGGATAATTGACTGATATTGGTACCACTTTATCTGTGAACATTTTCTTTGCATCGCTACCGGACTTAGATAATATTCCAAATCTGGCATCTGATGTAATTGTAGCCTGGTTAACAGTCTCTGATGAGGCCATAAAGCTAAATCCAGAACGTCTGTTCTTAAGGTAGCACATTCCATAGCATCTTTTATCTGCCTTGCATGCTTCCCAGAATATGAAGAATAATCTGTTTGCTTCCCTATAGTCTGGCTTCCCAACATCAATTTTGGTGTGCTGCAAGTACATATAATGAGAACCAGTAATAAAAGTAGGGATACCTTTGTTAATGAACCAATAACCTTCTTCGCGTTTGGTAAATTCTCTATCAATATATGCATACCATTTGTTTTTAAAAGAATCCGGATATGTTTCCCAATCAAATATACTTTTTACGTTTTTAAGCTCCTTAGGAAACTCATGTGTAGTCCATCTGTTATTATTGTTTTCAACTTCTTTTGGCTGAGGCGGTAATGCTATACACAGCCCTTGAATTTCAATTATCTCGCCAATCTTACCATTCTTACTGATAACAACAATATCGTGTTCTTTATTATATCCGTATTCCCATTTGTTATATCTATTTAATCTTTTGATTACGTTAGACTTAACTGGTGTTACGGTTTTAACTAATGTCTGTTCGTACATTACCTAGATCTTCTTTCAGCAAATCCACCAAACGCTTCTTTCTTTTCAATGGGTTTATCTTCCATTAAATTCTTTTCGGCTTCTATGCGTGTAAGAATTTCGAAAGCATCGAATATTGCAAGTTTTTTAGTAGCAGCAGCGTTCTTTAATCTATCAGCAGCAAGTTCATCATCACCACCTTCTACAATTATTTCTTCCTCTGCTACCCGTATAAGCTCGTGTACTGCTTTATACCCAGCTTGTATTATATTCGACTTCAGTTCCTTTGCGTTCATATTTAATTGAAATTGAATTAAGCGGTACTCTATATAATCGTTCGCCTTCTATAACAAACTCATATTCACTATTTGGCGTAAACCCTATTAAATCATTGTTTTGTAAACCAAAGTCCTTTAAATCGCGTCCTATGTGCTTTAAAACACCCGTAAGCGGTTCTTCTTTATCATCTGAAAGACTATTTAGACTTTTAATTGGCTTTACAAAGCAAAAACCTGGCGGCGTGTACCATTTGCCACTTCTTTTATATAAAAATATTTGATCAGTAAAACAAAAGTATTTGTTTTCTTCAAAATAATTTCTACTGTTTTTTTCGTTACCTCGAATATCGTAATATCTTCTAAATACATTATGATGAATGATTACTTCATCACCTATTTGTAAATCATATTCGTCTTTAATAACTGGTGTTTCAATTATAATACCAGATCTATTCACAAACTTATGATCTTCTATTGATGTATTTAATATTAATTCTTGGTTTTCAACATTTTTCTTATTATTGTATCTGCCGTTAATTGGTTCAACAATATAAGCATGTGTATGTTTCATTAATATTCTAAATTAAATTCAATTGATACTGCCATATTCTTATTAAAATGTTTCCATGGCAATATTTCGTCTTTTTTCTTTATATATATTACGTATCCTTCTTCTTCTTCAAGTATTTCAGATATTATATGGCCTCCAAATACTTCTTGTCCAATACTATAATGCATTGCGTCGTTTTTATAATCACGACCAATTGATATTTTTCGTATTAAATTCATTTTTATTTTATTTAATTTTCTATTGTTTATGCTATTGCTAAATAGATGTATGTATTTCCTGATGCATTTGTTCCTGTAAAGTTTGCAAAACTTCCTGTAGGCTCAAACCCTGTGCTTGAAACTGTAATAGTATAAGAATATGGACCTGATTCTGCATCAGAAATATGAGCTTGTAGATTTACGTCTATAACGTCTGAACCTGACCTTGTAGTATCAAACATAAACCATCCATCGCCATTTGTTCCGCTACTTGTATTTTTTAATAAAATAAATCGTGGTTTAAATCCAACATTTATGACGTTTCCTGTCGCTCCTGTTCCTGTATAACTCCCCACCTTCTGATAGGAATCCACGCTGTGGAAGCAGTACCATATATATTCATTTCCTGAAGTACCACTTCTTGTTTCAATGGTAGTACTTGTAGCAAAAGATGAAGCTGAGGTTGCAGCAGTACTACTATTTAAAAATAATTCATAATAAGTTCCATTAATATCCACTAAAACTAACCATCCGCTTGTACCATCAAGTCGTTTTCTAATAATCATTTCAGGAGCAGAAGAAAGTCCGTGACCTACTGTATCAGTATTAGAAGAGCTTGAATTTGCTTTCACAATACTAAACCCAGCAGCAGCATTCACACTAACAACACTATCTATAGTACCCTCTGTGTTTATCTGTGGTAGGTTGTCATCGTGGTCGCCCGCTTTCCAACACCAAGCAACAAAATTTTCTGTATTATTATTATATCCGCCTGAACTTCCAAGTGAAAATCCATTTGAATCAAAAGATGTTAATCCTGTTGATTCACTTTGTTCTGTTGCAGTTTGGTCGCTTATTAATGCTAATCCCACTCCTCTTACTGAATCTACAAGCCGATTATCTCTTGCTGCATCACGACATTTTATCCAAACCAAATCAGGCTTAAAGTCTGTATCAATACTTTGAGTACCACCATTCCCTGTATAAGTAACAACGTCAAAGCTATTCTCTACAACTGGTTGTGTTACATCAGGGTCTGCTGCTATAGCAAGGTAGATGAATTTTTCACCATTTACATTTATATCATTATTCAGTCCTTTAATTTGAAACCCATTAGAAGTTACTTCAATATAAAGGTCAGGGCTTCTATCTGTTATACCATCTTGCTCTGCACTACTTGAATTTGCATATAAAAGTTTTGTTGTTGGATTTACAGAATCTCTTTCAGTATCAAATATTATCCAATCAGATACGTTTTCTGTTGCCTTAATGATTACAAATTGTGGCTCAAATCCTGTTACAATATGATTTCCTGATTCATTTCCATCTCCTATATAAGACCCTACTTTAGAATATCCATCTACTGAATGGAAGCAGTAGGCAATCATATTATCTCCTGAACCATTATTTCTATTAGATGTAGTTAAATTCATAACAGTAGAACCAAATGTAACAAGATTATTTCCTTGATCAGCTTCTGTTGAATTTAGACCCATTCTAATAGTACCAAATATTTGACCATCCCAATTTTCAGTATCAGTCCTATTTTTAAAAAATACCATTTCAGGAGCTGAAGATAATCCGTGACCTACTGTTGCCCCTGCACTTCCATTACCTGTATAACTAACAATACTAAACCCTGCATCTTGATTTGCGCTAACTTGGCTGTCTATACTTCCTTCTTCATTTAATACATCATCCCCTCCTGCTTTCCAACACCAAGCAACGTAATCTTCAGCATTGGTATTTACAGGAGCATAACTACCAACACTAAAACCATTTGAATCAAAAGATGCTAATCCCGCTGTATTTGTTGCTTCAGCACTTGTATTTTCAGAATTAAGATGTTTAGTTGCGCCTCTTATCGAATCGTACAATCTATGCCCCTCAGCAGTTGTTCTTTCCTTTATCCAAACCAAATCAGGTTGGAATTTTGTAGCCTCTTGATAAGTTACGTTTGTAGCAGTACCATCATAAGCATAGACTACGTTAGTAGCTGTTCCATCATATAGTTGTTGCTCATCTCTTGCATCTCCATCAAATTTATAATGGGCAACAAGATTTGTTGTAGGCACACTTGATTCATTGTATAAGTTAGTTACATCTGAACTACTTAATGCTGTATCGTATATTCTTATTTGGTCTATTTTGCCTTTAAAATAACTCCAATACGGAGCTTTACCAATTTTCAAGTTACCGCTTGTTATAGCTGAAAACGTAAAAGAAACTGTAGCACCAAAACTTCCATCATAATAAAGAGTTGTAGTTCCTGAACCATCATAACTTAAAACAACGTGCATCCAAGTGTTATTAGCAAGTGTAGCAAATGCTCCTGTTGTTGCTGTAGGTGTACTGCCATCGGTAGCTAATTGCACAGTACCTGATTGTAAAAATAACCCCCACCCATTAATACCGCCCATTAATGATATAGGAGCACTTGTTATTGTGTTATCACTGTTGTTTATCCAACAACTTACAGCCCAAGCAGTATTAGTTGGTAAAGCAGCATAATTTAAAGAAGTTGATTCTATAACACTACTACTCCCATTAAATATAGCAGCACTTCCAAACTTACCACTTACTCCACCTGTATCATTAGCATTACCATCTAATTGGTATAAAGCAACACCTGAATTATCGTCAAATATATCTGTTACAGATTTAGATGTACTTGCAGCAGTTTCCCCATATAGAGTAGTTACTTCATCAGAGGATAATGCTTTGTTAAATAAACGTATTTGGTCATAAGAACCTGCTGAGTAACCTTCATTAGCAGCACCTATAAAATCTGAAGTACCTATTCTTATAGTGTCTCTTTGCGTACCATTAGTACCATCTGTAATCCAATAAGAAGTATTAAAAGTGTTAGTTAATTGTGTACCATCAAGGTAAATTTTACCATCACTTACAACTGCCAAATGATGCCAATCTGAATCTTCTGTTATCCCTGTCTGCTCATAATTATATTGGTCATTATTAACCTGTATTTTTATACTTCCTGTTGTGGTATTGTCTATAAACCATCTTCTTCTATCTGAAGTACTCGCAGAACTTGGGTCATAAAAACCAAAAACAAACTTGCCTCTAAACCAAAAAGAAAACGATTCAATTTGATTTTGTATTAAATCTAAAGATTCTATATCTAAACTTGAACTACTCCCATTAAATACCGCACCTCTATTTATAAACCCACCTACAGATTGAGTACTACCATTCCCTGTATAGGTTACAGTTTCAAAATGTTGTGATGGAAGAAAAGCTGCTTCTGCTGCACCTCCTGTATTTATTAATTTTTTACCAATCATATTATAAGCTTATGTCGTAAGTTACAACTGATGCTTTTGTTGTTTTAGCGTTAATTTCAGCTTCTTTTGTAGATACAGTTTCAATTATTGCCGCTCTATCATCTATAATTTGTTGTGGAACTGCTGTGCCCAATGCTGTAAGTCTTATGTAATACCAATCAGTTTCGGCAAGTTTAGAATTAGCTGATGATTTTAAGTTAGCTATTTTTTGTTCTTTAAGTTCATTTAAACTTTGCGACCAAGTTTTATTTGATTTGTCGTAAGTAAATCGTGTATTGGCGCTATCAAAATATATTTGCCCTAAATCGTGGATTCTTGAATCATAACCATCAGGCATAACAACGTCAAACAATCCTGCCTCTCTTAATTGCCCTTCTGTCATTGCAGGGGCATTTAAATAAGTTCCTGTTGACGAATATAAAGTTTTAGGTACTCCTTCGTAAACTTTTATTATACCGTTTTTATTTATTGCTTTCTTTCCCATAATTATGCTTCTTGAGATATTGATGCCCATTGTTCTGTTGCACCATTAGTTGATACTATTTGAATTAGGTTTGATACTGTCCCATCATACGTTCCTGTGATTGTCTTAACTGAAACAGGAAGTTGTAGAGGAAAGTTTCCTGTTATTACTAAATCCTTTACCATCCCTGTTTCTACGTTTGAAAAGGTTAAATTAGTATTATCTGATAATGTTTTAGTGAATACCGCAGCAGAACTAAAGTCTACATCACTTGCAGAGATAACCGCAGCAGTTGTAAACTCAGCCCCAAGTTTATCATATGATACAGCATCGTCATTTAATACTGCTGATGTTACTTTAGTTAAAGCCATAATTATTTATTTATTCTGTTATTAAATCCCAACTTGTTGTTTCTTCATTCCAAGAGTATTGCTGTCCATCATCTGGCATAGCTACAGGAGCTTCCCATAAACAGCTGTCTTCATTTAGTATCCAGCTATCAAATGGTTTTGGAGGGATAAAAGCATCACGAGATTCATCGTATGTATATCCTATTCCTGCATAGTTTTTTCTAAATGCTTTTGACTGGTCAGCACTTGGCTCATTTGTTACAGGATCATAATGTACTCCGCCTCTGGTATTATAAGAGGTGCGCTTACATAATTGTCCAAACATATTTTGATAGACTATTTCGATATTAGTATCGGTTTCATCCTCATTTTTGCCTGTGCAAACTTTAGTAACTATGTTTTGATAGTTTAGTAATGCGTAGTGTGCCATTTTATTTATTATTAATTTTTACCATATTAGCTAAATTGTATAGTTCCATCTCCAGCTGTGAATACTGTTACTTTATCACTACCCTCTGTATAGGTATTAAATGTTAGTACAGTTGGCGAGGTTGTTTCTGTTATCGTATAAGCACTTGGATAACGTAAAATCACAACTCCAGAGCCTCCATTACCTCCAACTCTTGTTGAATCAGCGTTACTGCCGCCACCACCGCCACCGCCGCCTCCAGTATTTCCTGTAGCATTGAAACCAACCCCTGTGTTTTCTCCATCAGCGCCACCACCTAAACCTCCAGTGCCTACGGCTACTGATCCATAGCTACCACCTCCACCACCACCAGCAAAGTAAACATCAGAACCAGATACCTCACCTACTGATGCAGTTGTAGCATTTGATGCACTCAAAATATTAACAGCTAATCCGACTCCGCCGTTTGTACCTCCAGTAGTGCTTCCAGTTTGATCAACACCAGCGCCACCTGCTCCACCTCCTCCTCCAGATGAATCACCATTAGTAGGAGCAGAAAATCCACCTCTATAACCTTGAACAACTGGGGTTGTAACCGCTTGTCCAGTCGCAGTTGCAAGTCCACGAGATTCTCCACCCCCAGAACCTCCGTCATTACCAGTTTTGAGGTATGGTGATGAAATTCCAGTTCCTCCACCTCCACCACCACTTGATGTTATTGTTGAAAATACAGAATTAGAACCATTATATCCTTTTGTCCAAGGACTATAATCATTACCATTCCCCCCAGGTCCAACTGTTACAGTATAATTTGTAGATAATAATAAAGATAAAGATGTTTCAGCACTACCTCCTCCACCAGTTATTGAGCCATACGATGTTCTTAAACCTCCAGCACCTCCCCCTGCACCTTCATTTCCTCCACCACCTCCGCCTCCAGCGACTACTAAATAATCAACTGTTATTGTACTTGGTACTAAAGCAGTAGCAGTTTCATTAGTGGCATTATAAGCTATCCAGCCTTGAGTAGCATCTACATAAACCATAGATACTCCGCCTCTTTGGTAAGCTATTGAAACATCATCAGATACACCATTAATATTATCACTCGATGTTATTGTGATATTGTTAGTATCAGCAGTACCAGCGTAATCAACTATAGAAACCTCATCCCCAGCAGTTGGACTGCTTGGAAGCGTAACTGTAATTGCAGTACTTGTAGTATCAACAAAATAACCTTCCCCAGCAACGGCCGTAAAGTCTGCTGTTTTTGGAGTAGCTTGCCAGTCTGTTCCTAAAGAACCGTCAATTAAATCTGTTATAAGTTTTGTTAATGCCATAGTTAACTAAATTGTATAGTTCCGTTTGTTCCAGCCGTGAATGTTGTTACTTTGTCGCTACCATCTGTAGCAGTTGTAAATGTTAGTACATTTGGTGATGTAGTTTCTGTTATTGTGTAGGCATTTGGATAGCGGATTATTACAACTCCAGAGCCGCCATCTCCGCCAGCGCTTGTGTTTGTAGGCGAGTTATTCCAGCCACCTCCACCGCCGCCGCCACCAGTATTTGGTGATCCATCAGTTGATTGTATAGAAGTGTTACTACTACCAGCAGCACCATTACCACCACCACCAGAACCACCACTACCAGCAAAAACAGTTGTAGATGCAAAAATTGCTTTACCACCAGCTCCACCACCAGCGTAAGTTACTGATGATCCTGTTATACTATTAGCTAATCCATCTCCACCGCTTGCTCCAGTTGTAGAAGAGGATGCATTTGCTCCTACAGCACCAGCTCCTCCGCCTCCTCCACCATCATTATCTCCACCACCATCTCCCCCAGCGTATCCTTGCACTACAGGTGAAGTTACAGCAGCTGCACCTTGGTTAGAAGTTGACCTTGAACCTCCACCACCAGAGCCACCAGATACAGCATTATCAATATTATCAAAACCTCCGCCACCACCACCAGTTGATGTTATAGTTGCAAATGTAGAATCACTCCCCTCTGTTGGATTCCAATTACTTGTATTGCCTCCAGTACCTCCAGATCCAACTGTAACTGTGTAATTTGTTTCACTTTCTAATAATAAAGATGTTTCAGAACTTCCGCCCCCACCAGTAGTACCACCATAAGATGTTCGTAAACCACCAGCTCCTCCACCACCTCCAAAAATACCACCTCCACCAGCTCCACCAGCAACTACCAGATAATCAACTGTTATTGCACCTGGATTTAAAGCTGAAGCAGTTTCATTAGCTGCTGACTTTACAAGCCAACCTTTTGTAGCTCCTGTGTACATAAGATTTACAGCACCATTATCGTAATTAATAACTTTATCATCAGCAGAGTTTTGAATATCATCATTTGATGTAACTGTAATATTATTTGTTCCTGCATTAGAACTATAATCAATAATTCCAACTTCATCTCCTTCACTTGGAGAAGACGGTAATGTAACTGTAATTTCCGCAGAGGTTGTATCTACTAAATGTATTTTGTTTGTGGCAGCAGTAAAATCTGCTGTTTTAGGTGTTGCATCTAATGTTACCGATGCCCCTGAAGAAACAACATTATTTAATCCTCCTGTTGATTTAACCTCTATAGTTGAACCGTTTGGAGGAGCTGCAGAAAATGTTAATGTACTTCCAGATAAACTGAATGTATCTTTTTGCTGATACAATCCATTAATGTAAACATCAATAGCATTTTCACTAGCAGGACTTGTTGAAAGTGTATAATCAACTTGTGATCCTGTTCCGTTAAAGTTGTCTACATAAAGAGTGTCATTAAATATAGATACTGAACCTACTGTAATAACTTCAATACTATAACCACTAAGTGGTGCTGAAGTGAAAGTTAATGTTGTTCCACTTATAGAGTATGTATCTTTTTCTTGATACACCCCTTGAATAAACACAAAAGAATTATCAACCGTAACGCCTTGTGTTAAAGTGAAATCTGTTTGTGATCCTGTCCCAGTAAACTGATTACTATTCAATGTTGAATATTCAGCTGCTGTAAAATGTACGACCTCTATTGCACTACCACTTGGAGGTGCGGTGGAAAAAGTGATAGTTGTCCCAGAAGTCGTATAGTTGTCTTTAGACTGATAAACTCCGTCTATGTATACTTGTGTAACGTTTTCGTCTGTAACGTCCTTAGAAGCCGTGAAATTGACTGTAGAAGCGTCCCCAGTAAACGTATCTGTATAAACTTTTGATAATACGGAAATAAAATGTACAACTTCAACTTCAGCTCCTGCTGGAACCCCTGTTGAAAATGTTATTGTTGATCCGCTTGTTGTGTAATTGCTTTTAGCTTGGTACACCCCATCAATATACACTTGTGTATTACTCGATGCAGTTATTTCAGATGATATTGTAAATGCTGTTTGGTTTGCAGTAGCAGTAAATACGTCTCTTTCTATTAAGAGCTCTCCTCCACTACCACCACCTGATCCTGCGATAGCACCCCACTGTGTTCCGTCATATCCTTCAAACTGTGAGTCATCTGAATTGAATCTGAACATACCAGCAACACCTGTTGGTCTTTCTGCTGTAGTTCCTGAAGGTAATTGAGCTGCTGTAGTATTATCGCCACTATTTTCCCAAACCTGTAGCGTTGTATCATATATAAGTAAATCCCCTGTACCTAATGTACCTAGTTTTACATCATGCAGATCATGAACCCCTTCATTAGCTTGTACACGAACTTGTATTTTACCGTTTGTTGCCGCATTTAAAACTATTGCAGCAGCTATTTTGTAATTAGGACCATTAGGCTCTGTTAAAGTATAATCACCTGGATTTGATGGGTCAAGCCATAGTACATCCCCATCACTCCAAGTTTCACCATTCTGCCCTAATGTATTGAACTGGTCAATTTCACCTAAATGAATAACTCTACCAATATCTCCATTGTCAAGGTCTGTTTCTAATACTCCAATAAAGTATTTTGACTCTACAGAACCATCAGCAACCATTTCATCAATAAGAATGTGCCCAGAATTTCCATCTGTACCAACAGCTCTTACTGCTTTTCCTTTAATGATTGTAGATCCAGAAGAGTTTTTTACATTGTAATATACAAGATTAGAGTCCGCAGTAGCAACAGCAGCATCAACAAAGCTTAAATTACCAGCACCATCTGTTGCTATTACCTGATCAGCAGTACCGTCCTGTGCGGGCAGTGTATACTCATCGTTTATTCTTATATTATTTAAGAAACGATTAGCCATAATTTATATTATAGTTTTGTAATAAGCACTCTAATATCGTTTGTAGTAGGTGCAGTAGCAAATGTGATAGTTACTTTTGTTGTGTCTGTTCTAACTACATCCGCATAAACAGTATCGTATGATGATGTATCATAAAGTTGTACAATAACGTCTCTAGTACCAAAGTTGTGTGTAACATCATAACTTAAACTAGATCCATCACCAATCGATGCTTTATGAGTAAAGTTTGTTATGTCTAATTCAAGATCATATGTTTTAATTCTATTATCTGTACCAGATAGTGTTTCTGTTACCGTCACACCGCCTCCCGTACCTTCTTGTACAGTTACATCTTCAACAGAATCTGCATATGTTGCAATTCTTTCGTAATTACCTGATGATTGCTGAATAGTCCATTCCCCAGCACTTTCATCCCATATTAGGCTTCTATTTGCTGCAGTACCCCTTTCAATTTCAATTCCACCGTCTTGTGATGGCGAACCAGTCTCATCTGAGTTTAAAGTAATAATACTATCGCCAATGTTAACTGTATTGGAATTTACAGTAGTGGTTGTACCTTGTACTGTTAAATCACCACCAATTACTGTACTACCAGCAATATTAACTGTATCAGCTGTTGTTGTACCAAGTGTAACGCTACCATCAACATCTAAATCATTTGTTACAGTAAGGTCATTACCAATAGTAATATCATTAGGTAATCCAATTGTTACAGTATCGCCATCACCTACAGTTCCATTTGTTACTTCAATTTCATTTGTAGTACCTTGGACAGTGAATGAAATATTACCAATACCATTTGTAACGTAAGTCGCAATTTGATCGCCAGTTGCAAGTGCGGTTCCGCCTGCTGTTACTGCTGCAGTTACAATAGCTAATGATGGATTTGGACCTGTTGGATCAGTTATTGTTACTTGATTAGAAGTTGTTGTAGTAACACTTTTAATATCTCCAGATGCGTCAATCCAGTTGGTTGCATCGTAAAAGTATAATCTTTTATCTGTGGAGTTATAATAAATTTGTCCTTCAACAGGATTTAAAGGAGCAGCAGCCAATACGTGGATTACTCCGTTTTGAACTTGATTTTTATTTAAATCAATGTTATTTAAAAAATTCAATGCCATTTTTTGTTAGTTTAGATATGCTACTCCTGCAAATGGTGCAGAAAATGTTAGTGTTATATTGTTTGAATCGTTGTAAAATGTTTCACCCATTATATGATTACCTGAAGAATCTACTATTGTAACCGATGGATGCCTTTCTAAAGCATGGTTAATAGACCAAGTTATACTAGGTGTATCTTGGTTAAATGTATAGGTTAGTCCACCTAAATAAGTACGAACAAACTCACCTATAGCATTTAAAGGAAAGTTTGCCGTTGCATTATCGTTATCATAATCAGTACCGATTACTTTATCCTGAGCAGATAAGTTACTGTCTTTTATATACGTGGATATTCTTGCCATTATTTATGCATTTTATTACCAAATATTTTTTCCGCACCACGAGACCCAAAATAGCCTCCAATTACGATTGTCAATAATGATGTTATATTATCTAATGAATAATTCATATACCATCCAATGACATATGAAATAGTTAGAAATACAAGAATAAGTGGGCGAACATTAGAAGCTAACCAATTTCCAGAACGAGCATCAGCAACCCATCTGCGGGTTACACCATCTATTTCAGCTCTTTCAATTTCAAGCTTTTTTAAAGCAATAGCTTTGTCTTCATCTGACATATCACTACCGCCAATGATGGCCTGTATTACTGAACCAACAGGCGTATCACCAGCTATAGCACCAACAACATCTGGAATTTTTTCTAAAAGAAACTTTCCGACACCTGTGTCTTTGAATTTCTTTTTTTCTGCCATTATGATTTAGGCTTTCTACCAGTTCTTGGTTTACCGGCTACTGCTTTAGGAATATCTCCTAATTGATTCCCAACTTCTTTTACCGCAGCTCCTACGTCTTGCATTTCCTGCACAACTCTTTGTGCTCTTTCTTTAATTTCAGCTGCTGCTTCTTCTGCAGAGTCTGCAATTAAATCTCTGTCACTATCTTTAATTTTACCTGTATACAGATAAATTAAATAAAAATTAAGTAAAATTGATAAAACCGCAATAACAGTTAAGATAATAGTAATAGTGTTCATAATATAAAATTTAAATTAACAATTCCATCTTCTACGCGCAGCTCTACCTCTTTCTGAAGTCCAGCTTTTAGATCGTGCACAAAATGATTTTCTTCTTTTAGCAGCTTTACTTCCTGGTTTTAATTTACTAGGCGGAGTTGTTACTGCTGTTTTTAGTTTACTCCCTGGATTATCTTTTCGGTATTTTGCAACACCTTTTTTAGACATACCGCCACCTGCAGCCGCACCTGTACCTGTTGGGTTGGCTTCGTTATAATAACCTAAACTCTTCTTTTTAGAAGGAGCTGGTGGTTTTGCTTTTTTAAATAAAGGTGCTTTCTGCACTCTTGAAGTAATTGGATCACTCATTTGTAATGTCTATGTATTTTGTTCTACCGTTTTCTTTTATAGCCTTAAGTATACGCATTCTGTTTTTACCTAAGTTATAACTAACGTGAACCCAAGCAGGATTTTCATCATCACCAAATTCCCATATAAGCTGATCAAATTCTAACTTGTCTTTAATATAATTAAAAAAGTCTGCGTTTGAAGCTTTGCTATACACATCATCAATATCAATCGCTTCACCTTTACAGTGTTGCGAGTTTGTAGATCCACCAATTGCTTTATTAAGTTCTGGTGAACGATAAAATGATGATATATAAATAGGTTCGTTAAAGTGATTTCTTAAAGGTTCAAAAATATGCTGAGCAGTTACCTGCATTGTAACAAGTGTTTCATTGTCTGGCATATTGTTAATACCTAAACGCTGTGCTGTATTAGAACGCAGCGCTTCTTTCATACTTATGTGGTCACTTATTTTCATTATATTAAATTAAATTGTTGATTAGCTTAATTGCTTCTCTGTATTTTTTTATTGCCACGCATTGCACATCCACAGCTTCCGATTGGTTTCATACAACTTGGGCATACGGGTGTTGCAGCTTTTTTTTGAGCGTGTACTTTTTTAGTGATAGGTAAATCCATTGTGTTTATTTTTTTGTTTGTCTTCTATATGCTTCAGCTTCCCATTCTAATTTAGGAAACCCTTCTTTCATTCCTTTTCTAGGATACTTTCTTCCTTTCCAATATACATAGTCATCATCATAACTTAAATCTTTACGAAGTATTTGTTCTCTGTGAATACGTTCGTGTGATTCAGCTACTTTTTGTTGTACAGGTGAAAGTTTTTTATTAATAACGATAGTGCCATCATCTAATGTTACACCGTGCACACCAGGTGCTAAATTCTCTTTTAGTGAAGGTTTGCTTTCGTGTATTAGCGACATCATATCGCTTTTCATTTTATAACCCATTATCGTTCTTTGTCTTTGTGCATATCTTCTATAGCGGCATTAAATACTTTATCGCTATAGCTTCTGTTTTTATTAAACACATTTCTATGTGTTGTAGGTAAGTCTTCTTGGCCTAATAATATTCTGTAGATTCTTGATATTAGATGCTTACACTTTGTTGAAACCTTATATACGTTATATTTAACAGTAGTATGATTTCTTTTAATATATATATCTATCCAACCATTTTTACGTAATCGTTCCCAGCGATGTTTATCCCAAGAATGTATATATGTACCTTTTATGTAATCATCACGTGTAAAACGACCAAGACAATCAAAATGTATTAATAATTCAAGATCACCATCAGTTAGCTTATATGTTTTACAAGCCCACTTCCTAACTAATCTATAATATTTAAAAAGACCAAGTCTTCTAATATCATCAGACTCTAGCCTCATAATACTACAACAACATCTTGTTCTTTTATGACTTGTAGGTATTCACCATCAAAGTCTATACCGTAACCAGCATGTCTGTCGTAATATATGTTATCCCCTGGAGCAATTCCTTCAACATAATTACCAACAGAACGTACTTCAGCTTTTCTATATCGTATGTCATCTTGATGTTTTTCTGTAAGGATTAAACCTGATTCGTTTGGTTTAACTTCTTCCTTAATTGATTTAATTATAATAAATTTATTTACAGCCCGCATGATCCTTCTCTTACATTAGAAATTATACAGTCCGCTGACATAATTGTTGTTGCTACAGATACTGCATTTCTTAAAGCAGTTTTTGTAACCAGCACAGGATCAATTATACCTTCTTTTACAAGATTAACAGTTTTCCCGCTAATTACATTAATTCCTCTACCTTTTTTTACAACAGTTTCATAAGGAATTCCAGCATTATCAAGAATTTTCTTATAAGGTGCTTTAATAGCGTTAAACAGTATGTTATAACCATCACTGTTGTTTGTAGCTATGTTATCAGCCGCATTGTGCAAAGCCACACCAGCACCAGGTACAATACCATCTTTTAATGCTGCTTTTACAGCATAAATAGCATCTTCAACCCTATCTTTTTTTTCTTTAAGTGCTATTTTAGAATCAGCGCCTACATATAACATTCCGACTGAACCAGAAAGCATTGCTTTACGCTGTTCAAGCTTTTTAAGCAAATAAGGATTTTTTTCTTCCTTTAATTGCTTTTCAATAACATCTATTCTATCTTTAACTTCTTTAGTTAACTCTTCAATAGTTATAACAGTGTTATTATCATCCGTAACGGACTTTTGTGCTTCACCTAGTACTGATTCATTAATTAAATCTAAATCGTCTCCTAACTCCTCTGAAATGACTGTAGCACCCGTAAGTGCGGCTAAGTCATCTAGCATATCTCTTCTTAAGTTAGAAAAACCAGGTGGATCAATAAAGTTTACTTTAATATTACCTTTAACCTTATTCATTATAAGTGCAGATTGCACTTGAGGTGAAAGATTACCAATAATAAGTATTGATCTTTTATTTTTTATAGCATATTCCAATACCGCTTGTATCTTTCTAATAGTTGAAATTTCAGAATCAACTAATAATATTAACGGTTTTTCAAGTTCTGCTTTATTTTTTTCTTTATCTGTAATTAAATGCTGTGATTTTAAACCACTGTCAAACTGAACACCATCTATAATATCTATAAACGTTTCATCAGTATCAGACTCTTCCATAAGGACCACGCCATCTTTACCCACTTTGTTATACGCATCAGCAATTAATTTACCTAATATTACATCATTGTTTGTAGAAATATTAGCTACATGCTCTAGCATCGAGTCCTTAACCGGGATTGAGCTACTTTCTAAATATTTAATTACTTTAGAACTTGCTTCAATTATATCTTCTTTAATTTTTCTTAAATCAGATTTTTTAGAAGCTACATATTCTTTTAAAATGGAGTGTGCGAGGACGGTACTAGTTGTAGTACCATCACCCGCTTCCTTTACTGTTTTTTGTGCTGCCTCTTTAACGAGGGTCGCGCCTATGTTCTCAACTGGATCCATAAGCACCACACTATTCGCAACAGTCACTCCGTCTTTTGTTACAATCGGTTTACCAAGTGCGTCTTCATATATAACACATTTACCCGATGCTCCTAGAGTTGATGAAACAGCTTCAGCGAGCTTTTCAACTCCAGCCATTATTTTGTTTTGAGCGTCATCGCCAAAGTTTAAATCTTTAACAATTTCACTCGGATTATTAAATTCCATTAAATTAAATTTAGTATATTTTATTCAAAAGTTTTTACGACCACAGGTCCTTCAGCTAATTTCAGCTTTTGTGTATAATGTTCAATAGATGCATCAATAGCTTTTTCAGCTCCTTTGATAGATTCTCTACGTGTTATACCTTTCCATTCGCCGTTTAAATCTTTTAATTCTGCTTGGTAATAACCGTTATGTAACTGCGTTATTCTCCAATTCTTTTTTTCAATGCAGCTTTTCCATACGTCTAAGGTTTCTTTTGGAATCTGGTTGTTTTCATCGTTTGTCCATGTATTAGACTTGTAATAAAAATAAGTCATAGGTTTTTGGTTTTTAGGTTAATAAATAATTAATTGGTTATATGTTATATTACATATTTTGGTTACCATTTACCGGCTGGGCATTGCGCTTGCATAGCTAATGTTTTGGCTGCTATATTACACCCGCAGCCTTTAACTGGTTTTTTAGTTGTTATATGAGTGATCGTACTGTTTGGATCACATATATTGTTTTTTCTTATAGGGCATTTATGACAATGCTGCAACCGCATTTCAGCAACTGCTTTAATAGGTGGGTGTAAAAGATTTAATTTGTCTTTAACTAAATTACCCCACCCCTCTAATATTTGATTTATTTCCATTTTATTTAATTATATATATCTTCAATTGTTCCATTGTTTATGCTATTGCTAAATATATGTAAGTTCCTCCTGATGCGTTTACTCCTGAGCCTGATGCAGCAATAGTAAAACCATCTGAATTGTATGTAATTACATCACTTGTTGTACTTTCTTGGTCTGATAAATTTGCATATAATTGCCTATCGTTTGTACCATCTCTAAGTTGGTCATATATATACCAATCCCCTGTTGAATCTGTTCTTTTAATCATTATCCATCTTGGTTCAAATGTTGTATATACAGTTTTAGCACTTGAACCATTCCCTGTATAACTCCCCACCTTCTGATACCCATCAATGTCTGCAAAAGAATACATTACATAACTTCCCCCTGAAGCGTTGTATTGTGCTGATTGGGATGAACTTGTAAATTTAAAAACATCAGACGTTTGAGTATATTGATATTGACTATCGGTTGTAGCAGCAGCCGTTGTATTAAGTTCCATAAATTTATTAGAACCTAATATTGGTAAAGGTACCCACCACGAATTAGCAGCATCTGTTCTTTTAATAATTACCATTTTTTGTTCAATTCCAAGTCCGTGTCCGACAGTAGCATTTTGCGTATTATTACCTGTGTAAGTAGCAATACTAAACCCCGCATCAGTATTTGCACTAACTGTTGACGTTATACTACCATCAGTATTGTTGTTAGCGGAAACAGTTCCCCCTGCTTTCCAACACCAAGCGACTAATGGGTCACCACTTTCATTGTGAGAAAAATCGAATCTTTGAGTATCGACTCTTACCGTAAAACCATTAGAATCAAAAGATTGTATATAATCTGTATCTGCTATTTCAGCGGATGTACCACTTGGCATAAGTGGATTTGTGCCACCTCTTATTGAATCTAAAAGAACGTGATGGTCTGAATCACTTCTTGACTTTATCCAAACCAAATCCGGTTGGAATGAAGTTCCTACAAAACTTACATTTGTAGGTGTTCCGTCATAAGCGTAGGATACATTTGTTGCTGTGCCGTCATATGTTGGGTATTCTGCAGGATCTGAATATGTTATTGATGTTGCAGTTCCGTTGTAGCTTCCTGTTTCATCATTAGCGTTACCATCTAATTTATAGTGGGCAATAAGGTTTGTTGTTGGTACGCTTGATTCGTTGTATAGGTTAGTTACATCTGAACTACTTAATGCTGAAGAGTATATTCTTACTTGGTCTACCGCCCCTATTATACTTGCACCTGAACCTGTATTACCATATCTATTCCCAATATACGTAGCGTGAGTAGGGGTTTGATTATTTATAAAATCAGGCGAAGTACCATTTAATATAGATGCTCCGTTTAAATAAACAACATAAGCGCCATTATTATAAGTTAAACATAAATGATACCAACTACCATCTTTTATGCTTGAAGAAGAAGTGTAAAATACTTGAGATTGGTCTGTATCTCTAAAAGACAAAGCTATATTGCCTGAACTATAATCTGTAAAAAGAGCATAACCTGTATTACCTCCAACTGTTGCTCCGTTACCAAAATAAATATCCTCTCTATTATTCGCAGTTGATGTATGTTTAAACCACCCTGAAACTGTAAAAACAGTTGTTGAGGCTCCATAAGCAGTATTAGGAAAATTAAAAATTGAAGTGGTCCCATTAAAAACAGCACTCTGTCCGCTGTCTATCGCTCTAACTGTATCATTAGCATTCCCCTCTAATTCATACAACGCAACACCACTACCATCATCAAATATATCTTTAGTTGATTTTGTAGCTGATGCTGATGTTTCTCCGTATAAGGTTGTTACTTCACTTGATGATAGGGCTTTATTAAATATTCTTACTTGGTCTATTTTACCTTCATAAGAAGATGCACCAAGACTACCTGCATTTGTACCAAATCTATTATTTGATAAATTATGAGTGTCTCCACTTGTCCAATACGTTCTTGTTCCTGATAAATGAGATACACCATCTAAATAACAAATAAAGGTATTGTCAGACTCCATAACTAAAGATATATGATGCCAAGTACCATCACAAATATCAGTTGTCCCTGTAAATGCTTGATTCTGACCTGGTGTTCCGTGTGTAAAATTAACTGATAAATAACCATTTGTAGGTGTTCTTACAATAGAAAAACCTGTATTTGCTGAACTTCCTCCGCCTGCATCAAGCATAGTGCCAGTATTAGAATCTTTTATAGTGGTGTTCATCCAAAAAGAAACAGTTGAGGTAGTAGAAGTGGTTGAAGAAGATATATCTACATAAGAAGCAGAAGATGTTTGTAACCCATTAAATGTACCACCATTTCCAATATATCCAGATATACCCCCAGTGTCTTTTGCTCCTTCTTCAAATTCATATAAAGCAACCCCAGAGCCGTCACCAAAAATATCAGTTGTAGATGCAGTAGATAGATTACTTGGTTCACCGTATAGTGTTGTTACTTCATTTAATGATAATGCTTTGTCAAAGATTCTTACTTGGTCTATTTTACCATTGAAACTATTAGAAGATAAATCTTGTGCAATTCCAAGAAGAGCGCCATTAGTTAAAGAAAAAGAACCACTTTGTGTTGAGCCATAATCTGTGGTAGCCTCTAAACTTCCATCAACATACATTTTAACAGTATGGCTTGTATTGTCTAATACCCAAGCAAAATGATGCCAATTTCCATCATTTAGACCTGTTGTAGTTCCGTTTCCATAATAATCAGTTCCGCCAACTCTTGTGTTGTTATTTACAGCTCCTGTTCCAAGCAATCCCGCATTTCCTAAATAATTAGAGGAATTGAATGCTGTTATAAATCTTTGATAATTTGTATTGGTTGTATTAAACCAAAGAGAATATGATAAATCGCCCCAAGTATTAAAGTAACTATCTAAATCTAAAGATATATAACTACTACTCCCATTAAAAGCAGCAGCAGTACCAATCTTACCTTCTATGCTTTGTGTTGAACCATTACCTGTATAGGTATTTATTGTAAAGTTTTCAGATGGAGTTAATTCAGAAGCATTAACTGTAATAGAGAAGTTTCTTGGAGTAGATTGATTTTCATCATCAATAGCTTCAATAGTAAAGCTGTATAATGTTGTAGATGATTCAGCAGTTGTAGTACCGTCAATATTTGCACCTGTCAAGGACAGCCCCGTTGGCAATGCTCCATTGGTTATATTAAAAGTAATTGTCCCACCATCAGGTTCTGTAGCCTGTAGTGTTATAGTTGATATAGTTGTTTCAGATTCAAATATACCTAAAGAACCAGCAGGAGTTGTCCATGTTGGAATACCGTTATATGATATACCATTTACAAATGTACCAGATGCACCAGTTACAGTATTAGTTACAACAATATCATAATCACCAGCAGCTTTAGCAGGGGTTGTAATTGTAAGTTGCGTACTAGAGTCGTGTGCAACAGAAGGTGCGGTTGTACCACCAATACTAACCGTCATACTGCTTCCAAAGTTTGTACCAGTTAATACTACTGTTTGTCCTCCTGCAGGATCTGCAGCGGTGTCATCTCCTGGATAATCAACAGATGTAACTGATGGTCCTGTAGATGCCTGTGACCATGACATACTGCCATCTGCATTTGTCATTAGGAAATAACCATCTGTTCCGTGACCTACTACGCCAAAGAACTGCCCTGCTTTTATTTTAGTGTCAGCCATTATTTAGTATTGTTGATTTTAGTGCCCTTGCCGAAACCAGAGCGGTTTCTTTTTGCAGATACAAAGGACGATGTGGTATGATCGTAGTCCATACCGTCTATATTCTTACCATTCTTTTTAGCGGCTCTACGCTTACGTTGGTTTTCCGCTTTCATGGCACGGCGCCGAGGGCTCATTGCAACGGCCTTGTCTCGGACCTTCTTACGACGCCGCGCTTCAGGAGAAAGCTTTTGCATTATTTTTTAAGACCTTTAACGCCTTTCATTTTAGCAGGTGACTTACCATACATTTTAGCAGGTGATTTACCTGCACCGGTTTTCTTTTTAGTTTTCTTACCGGTAGAAAATCTAATATCACCTTTTTTAACCTCCACAGTTACTTTACCTGTTTCACCAGCTTTCTTTCTACCCGATGCATCGCGTCCAGTGTCAACTACTTTCTTTGGTGTTTGGAACCCGCCTCTTTCGTAGGTATCACCTTTTTTCATAGTTTTACCACCTTTCTTATACTCAGTGACTCTTTCAGTACCTGCTTTTCTATATGCAGTACCAATTACTTCTGGCATATCAGACTCATAGCGGAAGTCATCTTTTTTAGTACCTTTCTTTTTACCTTTATCCATTTTAGCAGGTGCATCTAGTATTGCCTGCTTTAGGTGCTCAGGTAAGTTCTTTTGTTTTCCAACCAACGCCTTCATTAAAGGTGTCTTTGGATTCATTTTAAATGGTGATCCCATAATAGTTTTTTTAATGATTAATCAATATGTTTAACATGCATGTGTTATAATCTGTTATATCACGTTTTATCTATTATATTTAAGTTCCTGCATTTTATTATATAGATGCTGTGCCAAAAGTACTTCGTTTTTAATTATTCATATATAGCAGAAGTACAAGAATTGCATATTGTACCCCAAGCATGTTGTAATACTTCTTTATGTTTTATACTGCCCCAAGCATTTTTTAATGTTGTTTCTTTAAGATTAGCATATTTATGTTCCATATGATAATCATTGCAGCATAGGAATAATTCAGAGTTTGCATTTACATGTATCCATTCCGTATCTCTTTTGCCCATACACCCAACAACTTTTTTATCTTTATGCACAAAAGGCGATGAACTTATATAATCGTCTATAAGGCCGGCCCTATCTATAAGGTGCGGTTGTTTAAATACATTAGTATTTGGAAACATTTCTTTAGCAATAGCTACCTGTTCATCTAATTCTGTATCTGATATGTCTGGAAACTTAGGACCTTTAAGTGCCCCTGACTCATGATCATGCCCATTAATCTGTATAGATAATAAATTTTTATTTTTAAGATTGGTATAAGCATACGACACATTCATTTTTAAACGTTCAAATATGCTTTGGTTCATATTAGTGCGTTTTGCAAATAACTCTGCATCTGACCATATTGGCGCATTTACACATACTCCCCATATTACATCTGGATATTTATTTATTATATCCACTTTATCCGGCGTTAATGTTGTACCATTAGTTAATACAACCATCCCTAGACTAAATTCACGCAATGTTTCTAGCATTTCTTCAAAATACCTATATAACAATGCTTCATTATAATGGGATGTATATATACCATTAAATTCAGGTGAAACAATATCTCCTTTGTAATAATCTATTTGTTGTATTATATTGCGGAAATCTGATGGTTCCATTTGATTAATTGATTCCTTCGGATTACCTATATACGCTACAGGACAAAACCAACATCCTGCATTGCATAAACCATTAGGGTCTATTTGCGCATAACGTATCTGTGATACCTCCATATGAATTTAATTAACATATATACTATTACATGCTTATTTTAAATCTGACACACAGTGCGACGTTAGCCCCCTACATTATATATATTAAGTACCTATTGTCACACTTTCTTGCGGTAACAAATGCACCCCGGTAGGTAACCTAAATTTTTTGTTAGATAATTAGAGGTAACGTATTACACGTAACTATCTGGTAACCAGCCCTTTAACTAAAACCAATTATTTTACCCCAGCCCCCAACGCGCTCAGTGCCAAGCAGTTATGTTTTTAGCTTTTAATGTTGAGGTTTTACGTGGTAAATACGAACTATTTTGGATAATATAGTTAGGCTCTGATCGTACATTTTACAATATTAATATTTTAGTTTTTACAAAGTTAACACGAACCAATTTGGATAATATATATGTAACAAAAAAACAAATACAATGTACAACTTTGACAACCTTACCACAAAACAAATTAAAGAGTTAATTAATAACAATCTTTGTACAAATCAAGATGTTGTAAACTATTACAATAATGAGTGGTGGGATCAAGAATAATTACAAACTAAACACGATCTCAATTGGATAATATATAAGAACATTAAAAATACAAACACATGGTAACTACACAACTTACTCCCTTTGAAACTGAAATAATTTGGATGGCACTCGAAGACCTCATCAACAACCCTGACTTCGATCGATTCAGTCCACAAGCTAAAGCTAAAATTGATAAATTGTTAACTAAATTTGAAAATATAACTGAAAATCCTATTGAAAAATGGTAAAAACACACACAAAGGCTTAGTTTAATACCAGTAAACAATAAAACATTAACAAATAAAACACACACCTTATGACTACTGAAGCATACAACAAATTGAAAAAGAAAATTGAGAGACAAAACAAACGTACTCAAGACCTTATGGCTAACTATGTACGACCAATGAAGAGTACAACCAGAGTAACATTCTCACGTCGACCACTGTACGACTACATAGACACAACAAAAGTATATTACTCTCATGTCAAACTACAAGCTTAATACGATCACAAACGGATAATATAAATGAACATAAAAACAAACACAATGAAACAACATTTAGTAGACACATACACAAAAGTAGAATTAACACAACAACAAATTGATAAAATATACTTCACATTAGTTGACTATGTTAAAACAAAAAATAATGTTGATAGATTATATAATCTCAGCCCTGACCAAGAAAAAGAATATAAAACAGAATTAGAAATAATAAATAAATTTGTAGGACTATGATAACACAAGAAAATCAAATAACAAGGCTACACGAAATAAATGGTAAACTAGATATGATACAAGACCTAAAAATACAAGGCTTAGGATTATCACTAGACCAACAAGAGCAATTGCTTGCTATACACCAACAGTTACTTGACCAACGATTTGAATTAATAAAAAAAATTAAAAAAGATTATATAATATGAACACATCACACACAAATTTAATGGACTGGGTTAACACGCTTGACCTACCAACAGAAGAAAAGATTTACAGAATATACAAATACTACGATTGGCCACTGAGCTATGATGAAACAAAAGAATATTTAATAAATAACTAATATGACAATAATAAACAAATACACAGGACGAGACGTCTCAAAAGAATTTCTAGCCTTAATGGAAGGTACAATAACAAACGATGAATTTGAGCTAATAACAATGACATTAAAATGAAAACAGAAGCACAACTAAAAGCAAAACTAAAACAAGTTGACGACTTTGAACGTCGCTGGGGTGAATGTACAGAATCCCGAGCAATGAGAAAATATTGTACCGATCCAAAGTATCGTGAACGAGTACACCAATTCAATAAAGCATCAGCTGAAACAATTAAACATTATACTAAATATGGATACTAAAAAAGAAATGCCTTGGGATTTTTGGAATCACGGAATCAATCCAATACTTGGATATAAATATTCTCCTCCAACACTGAACCCAACACCACCTAGAAACAAACACGAATACAAACCAGAAGACGAAATAAAATTATAATATTATGGAACTATTTGAACTACAAAACCTCGACACAGGCTTTCTATTAGGTCTGTTCTTAACCGGTGTAACATTAATTTTAACTGAATTATCATAATGGAATTTACAAGAATTAAAAACGACACATATGGCAATCCAAGATATGTAGTGCATTTTTTAAATATTGCAGACGACTATCAAAATGCTATACACTTGGCAAACAAAATCGGTGGCCGTAAATACCACACAAAAAGTTACGGTGGTGGTATAGTCTTTCAGTCATATAATATTAAAGAAACTGAAAAACAAATTACAGAGTTAATACGACAACAAACGGATAATACTAACAAATAACAAACAAACACAATTATGAAAACATTTGACAGATACAAACAAAACTTAAAAATGGTTGGCAACGATATTTATTCTTATGACACTGTTGTTGCACAAATAAAAGATAACAAACTTCATTTGGTGAATTGGTATGTTCCCGGCGTCGGGTCGCACAGTCCAACGACGTCGAAACATATCAACTACGTAGCACAACAACTTAATCTTGAAATAGCATGAACACAATAGTACAACAAATGGCTGATCACTGTATCGAAGTTATTGACGAATACATTGACAATACAATACACTGGCAACTTGACGAAGAAGAACTTGAAGGCGATGACTTTAACGAATTAGAATTAAAAGTTAAACAACAAATATTATTTACATTAATTAAAAGAGTAACAAAATGACAAATATTTACACACAACTAGCAAAAGCTTTAAACATAGCTAAATTTACAGAAGACTATACACCAAGTGCAGATTTACAAATTAGTGAGTATATGACTGCAGACAGCTATGACGTACACGTTATGACTAATGACCATATACATATGCAATGGGATATGGATGTTTATTATTATCAACCACCATTTGATGATATTATTGAACGCATTAAAGATTTGGACGAAGATGCTATCGTATATGTAAGCGATCTTGAACAATACTTACCAGAGTATGAAGTTGAAAACTATCTTGAAGAAGAATTACAAAGTAAACACGAAGCATAACAGATAATAATAACGAATAACAAACAATTAAAATTAAATATTATGAACACACAATTAGAAAATTATTTAGACTTACAAAACAAAATTGATCGCATTGAAAAATTAACTAATGCTGATTGGGACACAAGATACTATCTTGAAAAGTTTGTACCAACTGTATGGAATGACGGCTTTGATGTACAAGATATTGTAGACTATATCACAGTAAAATTACATAGCGTAATTAATAAGCTTGAAAACGAAAAAGAAATTATAACAACACAAACTAAATAATATGGCTGGTAATAAATTTAACACACAGTTTGCTATACACAAGCCAAAGTTTTATAGTTTAACGTTCAAAGATCTATACGACGAAGAACGCACAATGACTGGTACACCAAGTCAAGTTATAAACTACATACTTAACCAACAACTATAACAAAAATGTTATGAGAACCGCGTGGCAAGGCATTGTCCAGAGAAGCATAACATTTATGATGGTCCTCTACCCCGTTGGCTTCGGTGAGGATAAGGATTAGCTACCTGAAGAACCCGCACAAGGGACGCCATCATAAAAATATTAAAAGCTACAGAGGATTACCGACGGGTAAATAGATACTCGAGTTGAAGCGAGGGTCATGTACCTCCTCCTCTGTACCACATTTTATGTGTGTTTGTCAATGCCCTCTTGGGCAGACGTAGCCGGAACGGTTAAGAAGGCTAGGTAGCCAGCGCCGAATAAAGCTGGCAATATTATTAATTTTAAATCAAATACCTATGACAAATCCAATTGACGATCGAATTGAGGCAAAGCTAATATCTAAAATAGCACATTATAGATTAAATTTACGTACTCATTTCCGTAACAGACACAATGCGGCTTGGCCTGAGTTATCCTATAAATTAGTTATGGGTGACATTAGCAACCTAAGGGTATGGCTACGCATGGCTGAACTTATTGAACCAATGAAAACAACAACCCCATATGCAACATATATGGCTAAACAATTAACAAAATGATTATAGATGTACGATCTGAAAATTCAGTATTTATAACAATAGGTACTGAAACATATTATATAGATAACTCAACCGGTGAACATTTAATGGAACACTGGCAAACTGAACCTGAATATACTAAACCTTTATACTAATGACAATTAAAGAATTAAAACAATACGTAGAAAACAAAAAGAAACGCAATGCTGCTAAATGGAAAGCTGAAACTGCTATACACGGCTATTGCAAACCATTTACTGATGAAGATTATTCACGCAATCGTGAAATCATATTCAGCGGTAAAAAAGTACATAAAACTAAATTTACTCACAATTCAATTTATAAATCAACTTACAAACCTTATTAAATATGGAAACAAAAGAAAAGATTGCTAGACCTGAAAAAGTCTTGCGTATGGTACAAAAAGAATTAGATCTTGAAGATATATCAATTAAAGATCGTACACGTGAAATGTCACAAGCACGCTTTATATATTTTAAATTAGCTAGAAAATACTGCAGGTATGCAAGCTTATCTAAAATAGGTAGACTTGTTAATCGTGATCATGCGACCGTAATTAATGGCCTTAAAAGATTTGATATTGAGGCTCGTTATGACCCATATATGCATGACGTATATGATAGCATAGCCAAACACCTTGATATTTATTATATTAAACCGGGCCGTGAAGAATATGCTGATATGACATTTGATCAAGTATTAAATAGAATTGAAGCTTTAGAAACTAAAATAAATAAATTTTTAATTAAATAAATTATGATTAAATTAAATAAAGAAACATTACAAGTAAATTCAATGGCTATTAAAAAAGCTAAATATGATTATAAATTAAACAAACTACGCCTTACATTTGTAAATGGTAGAAAGTATGATTATTTTAATGTACCATTAGATAAATTTCTATCTATGAAATATGCTGAATCAATTGGTAAGTTCATACATAAACATATTTTAAAACAATATAATTTTTCAAATGCGTGATAATTCATTAGAAGCAGCTGAATCTCTTTGGAGGTTTGTACACAATTTTAACGGCGGGTTGTATGACAATAGATCATTAAGTATGGATCAAGCCTGTACTATTGATCAAATAGTTGAAGCTGCTGAAGAAATTGTAAATATAAAACAAGAAATAATGGATCTAATAAATAGATAGTATGGCTTTAACAGACGGAGAAATAGAACGTATTGCTCAATTAATTTTTGAAAAGTTAATTGATAAGCAATCACAAGAAAATAATGAAACAAAACACCAGTATGTTATATATGATGAGTTTGGCAATTCATCATCTGTATCTGAATCAGAGTTTTTTCATTATGAATTAGAAAGATTATATGAACTTGAGAATAGATATGTAGGCGAAGAACAATATGAAAAAGCTGATATAATTAAAAACAAAATAAGACAGATAAAATTAAAATTAAGAGGATTGTAATGGATGAACTGATAATTAATTGCCCTCGCTTTGGTACGCATAAGTACCTGATTAACAATAAAGTTGCTATACACGTTGCAGAAAAAACAATTGAAGACATACTTAAATATTACCATCCAGAGGCAATAATAGATATTACAACAATATTTTAATATGAGTCATAAATTGTATAAACACCTGATGGCTTCTAATTATAGAAACATATCAGAGACGATCAAAAGTTTAACTAAAAAGAAAAATTATGATAAAATTAAAGACAAAAAAGACTAAACACGTTAATTTTGTAAGAGATCACATTTTTCATATGCATAAATGCATGACTAAAAAAGTGAAAGATATTGATGAACTTAAAGGAAAAGAGCTTAATGCTAAAGTAAAAGAGATACAATCAATATCAAAACGCATGAAACAACACCAAAAGTATTTAAAACTATTATTATTATAATGGGAGCAACAAAAGACCAATTAAACCACATCACACCAGCCGAACTAGAAGATTTAGAAATCCTTTATGAAATCATCGGACCAGAGTGTGACGATAGCAAATAAAATTAAATAAGTAGCAGGCTAATGTCGCATAGAAAACTCGACTATTTTCATCGAAGACGCATCGTATATCGACGCGGACCAATTACTGACACCCCTTCTGAATCATACAGCTGGGGTGACTTTTATGAGAGTGGTACGTACGAGTGTTACGAGTTATTTAGAAGTAAGGCTAAAATAACGTCTTATAAGTCATTTAAATGGCACATGCTCGTTCTATGGTATCTTAATCCTAGATTAGAATACGATCAGATTACAGAATTAGCTGAATTTATTGCTGATAAAGAAAATGGTTTTGCAACCATTACGCTTAGTAAAGCTTCAATACAAAATTTAGTACAAGAAGTATTTGAAAGTGATTTAGACGCACCACCTAAAAATAAAATGCGTAAAATCATATTCAAAGAAGTTACTGGATTAGATACTTCACAGAAGTTAAGTATAGTCGGAAAACTCATTGGCAAAAAAAAATTAGCCGAACCTGATGATATTTACGAAACAATGTTGTATATTCACGATAACAATAAAAAAATCACAATATCAAATATAGCTAAGGCTTTAAATGTATCAACCAGAACGATATATAGAAACATAACAAATGAGATAAGACAAGAAAAACTTTTACTAAATGAAGAAATATAATGTACAAAATTATGTACGATACAAGCATGACCTTGACAGAACATTGTTAAGAGATATTTCTGATGATAGAGAAAAAATTATAGTAGAAAACATGGAATTAGTTGAAAATATAGCAAGGAAATTTTCCACAACACAGCAAGCATCTGGTGTGTTAACTATAAATGATCTAATTCAAGAGGGTGCAATAGGATTAATACATGCAGTAGATAAAATTGATTGGGATGTTATAACAGATTCAACAGAACCTGAAAGAACACTAAAATCATTTCTATCTAAACGCATTAAGGGTGCAATACGCAGAGCTATTGATATTAACAGAGGTAATATCAGAATACCTGAGCATAAATTAAATGATATGCGTAAAAATTCTGAGCAAGAAAAAAGAACTATTGAAGTATTTTTTAATAGTATATTTTCTAGTATTGATGATGATGTAGATAAATTTGTTCAAGTTGAAGACAAAACAAAAGAGTACAACATAGATATTATGAATAAATATCTATTAAGTATAATGGAAGCACACCTTAATATAAAAGAATACGATGTGCTTAGAATGAGCTACGGTTTAGATTGTGATAAAATGTCAGCTAAAGAAATAGCTGATAAATTGAAGATTGATGGAACCGCGGCTTATGTGCGAATTTCGCAGATAAAGCGTGACGCAATTAATAAATTAATAGATAATGTAGATCCTGCGCAAGTGGTTGATTTTCTATAAGTTACGTAAAAATATTATTAAAATCAAGTTTAATTATGAATATCCACGAAAAATTAAGTTTAATTCAACAAGAGTTTAAGGCAAAAAAATCGCGGTACAATTCATTCGGCAAGTACAATTTCAGATCTGCCGAAGACATTCTCGAAGCACTTAAACCATTTAACAAAAAGTATAAAGTATACTTTACTGTTAATGAGAAATACCTTGGTGACGGTATAATTGAATCTGTTGCATCTATATTTGATGCTGATGGTGCAAATTTTATTGAATCCTCGGCTGTTGTTGGTGTAGACTTTAACCAAAAGGGTATGCAAGTTCCTCAGCAATTTGGATCTGCATCTTCTTATGGTAAAAAGTATGCACTTGGCAATCTATTACTAATTGATGATACTGCAGACGCTGATGCGACTAATACTCACGGTAAACAATCAAAGCCTAAATTATTAAAGGGGTCAGACAACTGGAGTAAAGCATTAAGCTATATTCAATCTGGCGGAAGCGTAACAACAATAGTAAGTAAATACGACGTGTCTATTGAAGACAAGTCTGAATTAAAATCGTATGAAGTCAGAACAAGTAATACAAAAGCTTAGAAATGATGCAGATTACTATGGTGAATTTGGTAAACAGTATTTAAGCAATTCAGACATATCCGTATTATTAAACAATCCGCTTGACTTTAAGCAACCTTCAAAACCTAATCCAGCTTTTTTAGTCGGAGGTTATTTTCACACTGCAATACTTGAACCAGATAAACTGGAAAAGTATAAAGTGATTGAAGCAACCACTAGGAGTACAAAGAAATATAAAGAAATTTCTGAAGGTGAGTTATGCTTATTACAGCATGAAGTTGATCAGATTGAATTAATGCGAGAAAAGGTCTTAACTAATAAGATCTGTAAAGAATTTATTCTAGGTTCAAATAATAAATCACAGATTGAATACGAAGTACCTGGAATAATTGAATTAGAAGGTAATTGGTGGAAGGGTAAAGCTGATATAGTTAATCATGATGAAAAATTAATCATTGATTTGAAAACTACAGGTGATTTAAACCGATTTAAAAGCAGTGCCTACCGCTATAATTACGACAGTCAAGCCTATATATATAGGAGAATATTTGATTATGATTTTTTGTTTATTGCTATAGATAAAACTACACACCAAATTGGTATCTTTGATTGTTCAGACAGATTCTATGAATCAGGTTATGAAAAAGTAAAGAAAGCAACAGAAGTGTACGATTTATTCTATAAGACTGATGGGTTCGATCCATCACAGTACTTTGTACAAAAAACACTTTAATTAACTTAAATTTTATTATTATGGCACGAACTAGAAAAAGAACATGCAACGTAACTGGAATTACCACAAGTGAAAATAATTTCTATAATGGTCATTCCCATGTAAAAGCCGTAGATAACCTACGCCGTGTAACTGGTGCAAATAAAGATCAGTTACGCAGAATGTTTAACACCTTAAGCACATATTAATATGGCTGGTATAATTAAAACAAGTATTAATCTTTCAGCAATACCTAAAGATAAAATTATTGAAGGTAAGAAAGGTAAATACTTACCAATTACTATAACAGTAAATGATGAAGTTGATCAATTTGGTAATCAAGGTCCAGTAATAGTATCACAATCTAAAGAAGAGCGTGAAGCTAAAATGGAAAAAACATATCTTGGTAATGCCCAAGTTGTATGGACTAATGGTGAATTTCCATCGCCACCACCTCGTGATGGTCAAACACCACAAGCTGCATCAACACAAGCGCAATCAATCGCACAAGAAGATGATTTACCATTTTGATGATGATTACGATGTTGCTGTAAGCAATGATAATGACAATGAAAATTTGATAGAAGATTAAATGATTAATAACACGGAGATCAATGGATTTTTGATTGATACTTTCAATCAATATGAACTGGAAGTGGGTAAAACACAAGGA
>Ga0255743_10000127_pt1 | contig 66963 bp, 68 predicted proteins | sample 101ome_19_FD_179950 | JGI IMG/M metagenome (GOLD analysis project Ga0255743, IMG submission 179950) | Coastal salt marsh microbial communities from the Groves Creek Marsh, Skidaway Island, Georgia - 101405AT metaG (version 2) | ecosystem: Environmental > Aquatic > Marine > Intertidal zone >... | reverse complement strand
AAAATTACATGGTGATTGGAGAATGGCAGAAATACATGCCAAAGAAGCTCCAGATAGAATATTAGAATTAGAAAGATGGGGTGCTGTGTTTGATAGAACCAAAGATGGAAAAATAAACCAAAGAAATTTTGGAGGCCATCGCTTTCCAAGATTAGCTCATGTTGGAGATAGAACTGGTTTGGAATTAATTCGAACTTTACAAGATAAAGTAGTTCATGAAGAAAATGTTCACATACATATGGAGTTGACAATAACCAATCTTTTAGTAGAAAATAATAGTATAGTTGGCGCATTTGGATATCAAAGGGATGATGGTAAATTCTTTTTATTCAATTCCAAAAGTATCATATTAGCGACCGGTGGAATCGGTAAATCTTATAAAATTACATCCAATTCTTGGGAGTATACTGGTGATGGTCATAGTATGGCGTTTGATATTGGTGCTGAATTAATGGATATGGAATTTATTCAATTTCACCCCACGGGAATGGTTTATCCATCTAGTGTTAAAGGTATACTTGTAACTGAAGGAGTTAGAGGTGAAGGTGGAATATTGAGGAATAGTAAAGGTGAAAGATTCATGTTCAACTATGTGCCTGAAATGTTTAGTGGGGAGTATGCTGAGACTCCAGAGGAGGCAGAACGTTGGCTTGATGGAGATAGAGAAGCAAGAAGACCACCAGAATTATTAACAAGAGATGTAGTAGCAAGAGCGATATTATCTGAAGTAAAAGCAGGCAGAGGAAGTCCTAATGGAGGGGCTTTTTTAGATATAAGTCATAGAGGAGCAGATTATGTGAAAAAGAAGTTGCCATCCATGTATCATCAATTTAAAACATTGGCTGGGTTAGATATCACAAAAGAACCTATGGAGGTAGGACCAACGACACACTATATTATGGGAGGGATTAGAGTTCACCCAGAAACACAAGAAACCAATGTAAATGGTTTGTTTGCAGCAGGTGAGGTTGGTGCAGGATTACATGGAGCAAATAGGCTTGGTGGTAATTCGCTTTCTGATTTAATTGTATTTGGAAAAAGAGCTGGCGAGCATGCTGCCAAATCAGCGATAAGTAAAAGTGATTTTAAAAATCCATCAAAAGAGTTAGTTCAAGATATTATTAAAGAGGTTTTAAGTCCATTTGATGATAATAAAACAGAAAACCCTTATGAAATACATAGAGATTTGCAAGAAATAATGGGAGAGTATGTTGGAATCATAAGAAGTGAGGAAAAATTAAAAGAGGGATTAGTAAAAATTAGAGAATTAGAGAAGCGTACAGAAAAATCCGGATGTGATGGTGATCGAAAATATAATCCTGGATGGCATGAAGTTTTGGACTTAAAGAGAATGATTACTAGTTCAATTCTATTTGCAGAAGCTGCTTTAGCTAGAAAAGAAAGCCGAGGAGCACATACAAGAGATGATTATCCAAATTCAGAAAAAGATTTGACTAAAACATTATATGTTTTATCAAGAGGAGATGATGGAGGAATAGAAGTGAAAGAAGAGTTTATGAGTGAAATACCTGCAGAATTAGCAGAATTAATTGAGGTGGAATACTAATGAATGAGAAAATGAATATTGATGTTCAAATCCAAAGAGGAGATAATGAGAATGAGTCTAGAATTGAGACATATAATGTTGATGTAGATAAAAAAATGGTTGTATTAGATGCATTGCATGAGATACAAGCATTTCAAGTTCCTGATTTAGCAGTAAGATGGAATTGTAAAGCAGGTAAATGTGGATCTTGCTCTGCTGAGGTTAATGGAAAACCAAGACTGATGTGTATGAGTAAGTTGACAGATTATGATTTATCCGAACCTTTGGTTATTAAACCTATGAAGTCATTCCCTTTAATCAAGGATTTAGTTACAGATGTAAAATGGAATTATGAAGTAAATAAAAAAATAAAACCATATTCACACCCAAATGGTGAAGAATATCATACTATGTTTCAAGAGGAAGTTGACAGAGTTCAAGAGTTTAGAAAATGTATTGAGTGTTTCTTATGTCAAGATGTATGTCATGTTTTACGTTCACATAATCGAAGAGATGCTTTTTCTGGACCAAGATTTTTATTAAGATTAGCTTCTTTGGAAATGCACCCTTTGGATACTTTAGATAGAGTACCTGAAATTAAACAAGATTTTGGAATTGGTTATTGTAATATAACTAAATGTTGTACCGAAGTATGTCCTGAAGAAATCCCTATTACTGATGAAGCAATCATAGCTTTGAAAGAAAGGGTAGTCGACAGATATTATGATCCTGTAAGTATGTTTGTTAGAAAATTATTTGTCAGAAATTAAAAATAATCTTCTAATGAAGACTGATTTTCATTCTGTTCTTCATCAATAATTTCTTTTGTTTGTTCTATATTATTTTCTTCATATGCTAATTCATCTAACATGCTTGTTGGATTGTAATCTTTTTTACCTGATTTTATATTAAACAAGCCAATTTTTTTTCGAGAACGTTCTATATTTTCAATTAATGATGATTTTGATTTTCCTTTTGAAATTATTTCTATTTCATCATCATTGAGATTTAACCAAGCAGCAACATCAGCACCATTTATACCTAATAATATTTTTTCAATTAGCGGATATTCTTGATTGATGAAACGATTTTTTGATATGTGTATTTTAGGAGCTATGCTCGGGGCTAATTTAATTGCTTTTGATTTAACATTTTTTGCTTTTCCTCTAGCCATGAATGCAGTTGGGATATTGGGTAATGAGTTAATTTTTTTGTAAGTTTTACTTGGACGAGAAAGTTGTATTCCAGGACCAATAAATTCGAAAAAATATTTTAATAGACTCCAGTTTTGGCTTTTCATGATTCTGTTATAATATAGATCTGCATTTGCTATTTGGTCATATGCTGTAGATATTTCCTCAGGTGTATGACATTGCCTATATGTTTGATCAAAGATGTAGAGTAAGATTTTGTAGTAATCACTTGGTGCATTGGAAAATACTTTTTTTGCATTTTCATAATTTTTAGAACGATACAACTCGTTTAAAATTGATAAAAGTGGTTTCATTTTATTTCGTTCTTCTATTTTTACAGAGTTAGTTCCAACTTTGTGTGATTCTAATTCGTTTATTGCTGCTCTGAGATCTCCAGAAACGGTTTCTGCTAAAATTTCAATTTGGTCTTCATCAATGGTAATGTTTTCTAATTCTGCGATGTTTAGAATTAATTCAAATATTTGAAATTCATCCAATCTCTCATAATTATATGTTCTAAATTCTTTACGCCTCATAATTTTTATGATATTTTGTGATTCTGGATCATTTGCAGTGCATATAATGGGGTAATTGGTATTTTTTATGATTGTGAAAAATTCAGATAGACCACCCCTATCATGAGTTCCTGATAAACCATCTACTTCTTCCATCAAAATTATTTTTTTATTTGTATCTGATTCTAATTCTGAGAACCTTGTGGCTGGTTCTAATATATCTTTTATTGATTGTTTATTTCTGGAGTCACTTGCATTGACTTCCATAATTGTATATCCTAAATCTTTTGCGATGGCGTAAACTGATGATGTTTTCCCTGAACCTGCTGGACCTAATAAAAGTGAAGCCATAGGTGCTTTTTTGGGGGTCCACCTTTTTAAGAATAAAATTAAACCATTTATTGCTACCTCGTTTCCAATTAAATCTGTTTTTGTTTTTGGTCGATATTTTTCAACGAGTGGTAAACTCATATATTTTTATTTATTTTTATGATTATAAATTCATGGAATAAGATATGAATTATAAAAAAAGAAGATAAGGAATATTCGATTTGAGATAGGCAAAAGAATTATTTATTACTGCAATAATTAATGGTATAGTGCTAAGTATAGGGTATGGATTTTTATGACTTTAATAGGTGCAAATGTATTAAGAGATCTTTCAAAAAAAGATTTGAGAATATTGCAAGGGGTTGAAGTCGGGATGAGGCATGCAGAATATGTCGAAATAGAGTTAATTTCTAAGTATGCGGGTGTTTCTGTGCAAGAAAGTGAAAGATTATTAAAAAAATGTCATAAATTAGATTTAGTTCATAGGTGGTCTGGTCATTTTGTTGGATATGAATTAACGATACATGGTTATGATGCTTTGGCTTTGAATGCACTTTATATGAAAGAAGAAATTGTGAGTATTGGTAGAGAAAAAGGAGTAGGTAAAGAGTCTAAAGTATATTATGGTTTGGATAATCAAGGAAATGAAGTAGTTTTAAAGTTACACAGGGTTGGGTTTACTTCATTTCAACATGTAAAGAAAAAAAGAAGATATACCGCTAATAAGAGACATATATCTGAGTTATACGCATCTAGATTGTCAGCTGAGACAGAAAAGGAATGGTTAGATAAAGCACATAAATTAGGTTTGTCTGTCCCTAAGGTAATGGCTCAAAATAGACATATTATAAAAATGGAACTTGTTGACGGAATTGATTTGGTGAAGTTAAACAAATTACCAAATCCAATGAAATCTTTAGAGGAAATTGTGGAGTTTATTAAAATTGCATGGAAAGAGGGGGGATTTGTTCATGGAGATATTTCTGAACATAATATTATTGTTCGTCATGATGATATTAAATGTGTGATAATTGATTTTCCTCAAGCAGAAGAGATAAATCATAAAAATGCACTTGAGTTGTTGGAAAGAGATGTTGTAAATGTATTAAATTTCTTTAGTAGAAAATTTAATATTGAAACGAGTCTTGATGGAGTAATGGAATATATTACAGAATAATTATTGCGTGATTTTAAATGAAAAATAATAGTTCAATTATTGGTTTTGATGTGCTTCCGATGGCATCAACTGAAAGAAGAGAGGGGGTAAAAATTGCAGCATTTGCTGTTTTTGAGGATGGATCTACGAAAGAATATTCTGTTTTGACAAGAAATAAATTTTTGAATTTAATTAAAAAAAACAGTTTTGAATATATTGCGACAGACAATCCATCTGAAATTATTAGAAAGGGAGAAACAATTGCCTCATTTTGTGATAATTTACCTACAGATAGTAATTTGGTTCATGTAAATCTAACGGAGTCTGGAAAAACAGTTAATTTAATGGAACTTATGTTTAGACATGAAATAATAACAAATAGAAAGAAATTATCTGCCGTAAAAACAGCTAAAGGGTTAGTTAAATTGGTACAGAAAGGTATTGGGATGATTTTAGAACCATATGAAAATGAAACATTAATTAAAATTGGGAAACCAAAAGGATCTTCAAAAGGGGGGTGGTCACAAAGTCGATATCAAAGAAATAATGAAGAGGTTGTGTTTAGAGAGGCAAATAAAATTAAAAACATATTAGATCAAAATAAATTTGAATATGACGAGATAATAAATAACACAAAATATGGAGCGAAAAATGCTAGATATCATGTTTTTGAAAGAAGAAATGAGGTTGAAAAAATATTATCAAATTCAAATTTTTATCCTGCTAAAGTAAATATTTGGAGCCCAAGAAAAAAATTAGTTACTCATAAAAAATTAGATGCTAGTAGTTTTGAAGGGGAACGATCTTTTTCTGGGATAAGGAGATTAATAGTTGGTATAGACCCGGGTATGACGACGGGGGTTGCCATCTTAAATTTATCGGGGAGGTTAGTAACTTCATTTTCAAAGAAAAATTTATCTAAAGGGAATTTAATTAATGAGTTGGCAAGTTATGGGATACCAATATTAGTTTGTGCTGATGTAAAACCAGTCCCTACATTTGTGAGTAAATTTGCGGCAACATATAATATCAAGGTATTTACGCCTGATATAGAGTTGAGTAAAGAGAGAAAAAGATCATATGCAGATCAATTAATTGATAAACATAGAATTGACTCGCATGAGAGGGATGCAATAGCTGCTGTTTATTATGCATATAAGAAATATGATACTAATTTTAAGAAAATAAATAAGGAAGATTTATCGAATAAACAAAAAAATATTGCGAAAAGTTTGTTAGTTGAAGGGTTATCTGTTAAAGATAGCATTGCAGCTATAAAATTAATTTCTAAAAAGGAAACTGAAATTGAGGGGATATCAAAAGATAAAGACTATCATGAGAAAGATATGGAGTTGATAGGAAGAGTGAGTAATTTACTAGAGGAGATTGTTTATCGAGAGGAAATAATTTATAATTTAAGAGCACATACGGGTAGATTAGAGGCTCAGAATTTAATTTACAGAAAAGAAATTGATAGGTTGAGAAAAAATATGCAAAAAACTGAGATAAAAATAATAAGAGAGACTTTGAAGAATGAAATTATAGATGAAAAAGATAGATCATTAAAGGTAATAAAAGATGAAGCAAGAAATTTAAAACATGAAATTAGAAAATCCCAAGATCAAATTAATTCCTTGGAAAAGATGTTATGGGTTACTATGGATAATGGTGGCGTCCCGATAAAAATTTTGAGTAAATTTTCTAATGGGGCAATTAATGAGTTAAAGAGGAGTCAAAAATTACAGGATGGTGATATCCTATTAATATTAGATCCAACAGGAGGTGGCCCACAAACTGCTGAAAATTTGGCTTCGATAAAATTTGGGTTTATATTTTTGGAAAATTATAATCTACCTGAAGTTGCTTATGATATATTATTTGATAAAGAGATACCCATTCTAAGAGCTGAAAAATATAATATATTAAGATCTAATTATGTGGGTATTATAAATCAAGCAGATCTATTAAAAGCAAAAGAAGATTTTCAAAGTTATAGAAAAAATAGAATCAAATTAGAGAAGTCTGAAAAAATATATCAAACCATAGAGAATTACAAATTTGAGAGAGAGAAAGAATTGAAAGATGATGTCAAAAATTATGAAAATTATGAAATAGATGAATATGAGTTAGATTTCGATTAAATAAGATATATCTTCTGTCTTTGTGGATATTTTTTCATGGAGTATATCATATTTCGAAAATATATTTTCGATTTGATTCGCAGCTTGAGATTTTGTAAGGAGGGTGAGAATTCCTTTTGAATTATGTGTAAGTGTAGTTTTTAGTTTTTTAATTGATAAATTGAGATTTTTTGTGTTCTGATATGCTGTAAATGAAACAAAAAAATTAATAGAATTTTTTCGTATGGGTAGAAATTCTAGATCGGCTGCGATGGAAAGATATTTTCTAGTTTTTAGTCCAAATCTTATCATTTTTGATGATATGTCAATGTTAATTACAGGAACATTCGTAAATTCAGAAAAAATACCTGTACCACCACCTAAATCAAAAATTAATTCTGATTTGGGCATATATGACATTAGTAACATCATTTTATGTTTTTGAATGTTTGAATAGAATGAGTCGTAATTTTTAGAATATTGATCATAATATGAGATGGTATTAATTTTTTTATTCATGTTCAACCCTTGTATTGTTCTATGATTTAATTTCTTATTCGCTAATTGTATTTATAGATTATTGAATAATAGGTGAGAATGGGAAAAAGAATTTTTGGACTTTAATGAAGTATATTGATAGATATTAATAGAAATAATGTTATGATTAGTTTGTAGATAAATTATGAGTTCTTATCAAGATCAAATTCAAGAAATTGAGGAGGAAATAAGATCTACAAAAAAGAATAAATCTACTAATTCTCATGTTGGAAAATTAAAAGCAAAATTGGCCAGATTGAAAAGAGAACAACAAGATAAAATCATGGGAGGTGGAGGAGGAAGTAGTGAGGGATATGATGTTAAGAAATCAGGTGATAGTAGTGTTGCATTAGTTGGCTTACCATCTGTAGGAAAATCTACATTATTAAACAGGTTGACAGGTCAGGAAATTTCTGAGACAGGAGCATATGAATTTACAACACTTGAAGCGGTACCTGGAACTATGAAATATGAAGGTGCTAATATACAAATCATTGATTTACCAGGGATAATTTCTGGGGCTTCTAAAGGAAAGGGGATGGGTAAACAAGTGTTGTCAGTCGCAAGAGGAGCGGATTTGATATTAGTGACAGTAGATATTTTTAACGCAAAAAAACATCTTGATTTGATTGAAACTGAATTATTTCATGTTGGTATAAGAATCAATGAAAAAAAACCGGATGTGGTAATACAGAAAACAGAAAAAGGGGGTATTGCTGTAGCATCTACAAAAAAACTGACAAAAATTGATGAAAAAACGATAAAAACTGTGATGGGTGAGTATCGTATGTTAAATGCTAATGTTACAATCAGAACAGATATTGATGTAGAACAGCTAATCGATGTGTTAGAAGGAAATAGAGTTTATATCAAAGCATTCATTGTAGTAAATAAAATTGATTTGTTGAGTGAAGAAAAGAGAGAAGAGTTGTTGAATGATATCGATAATTCAATAGGAGTGTCGGCAGAGGAGGATGAGAATATTATGAATTTAAAAAATAGAATAGTTGGTACGCTAGAATTAATAAAAATATATTTGAAACCTCAAGGTGAAGAAGCAGACATGGAAGAACCTTTGATCATGAGAAAGGGGGTTGATATAGGTGATGTATGTGATAAGTTACATAGGTCATTTAGAAAGGATTTTCGATATGCCAGAATTTGGGGTAAGTCTGCAAAGCATGAAGGACAAAAAGTATCTATAAATCACATATTAGCAGATGAAGATATTTTGCAAATAATAAAAGAATTTTAAATTCTTATTATTTGGAATTATATATTTTTTAGAAGACATGTTAATTTATATTGAAAAATATCTCTTATTATGAGGTTAGTTACAGTTCATTTACCTGTTGAATTTTTAAGAGGGCTTGACGAATTAGTACGTTTACAAAAATATTCTACTCGGTCTGAAGTAATTAGAATTGCGATAAGAGATTTATTAAAAGAAGAATTATGGCATGATCAACTAATAGAGTCTATATCTGAAGAATTAGAAAACACTTCTTAAATTTTTAAAACCTATTTAGTTTTGGATTAACTATGATATGAGAAATTTGAGTAATAATTTAAGTTAATTTTTATTTTTAAAAAGTGTCGGGGGAGGGGTTCGAACCCTCGACCTCTAGATTGCTCATCTGATTAGATCCAGCCAATATCGAAAGACTATGAGTCTAGCGCTCTAACCGGCTGAGCTACCCCGACTTAGATTTGATTTTTTACCAATTCTAACCCTTTTCCAATTCTAACTTTGGCAGGGGTAGGTAATTTTGATATTGCTTTTCGAATACAAAACATTGCTTCTTTTACATGTCTTGGCTCTACTCGGACAGTTAACAATTCTTGATTTGCTTTTACCCTAGCGGCTCTGTCTGCAGGTTTACCAAAAGATCTTCTCATTCCATCTTGCATACGATCGGCACCGGCAAAAGCCATCATTTTATTTTCTCGAAGCACATGATGGGGGTGAGTTCTTACTCTGAAATGATAATTTTCTCTACCTACTCTTTTGAGTAAGTGTCGATTTACTGCTTGTCTTGAAGCTTCAATTGCCATATGTCTGATTTGGCAGGCTTCTTCATTTACTAAATGTATTTCTACGGAGAAATCTTTGGATTTATTTCCCATATCATACATAACTATTTTACTGCCTGGTATACCTCGCACATATTTTTTAGTACGGGTATTTGCTGGCCCTCTAACTTTTGTATAACATCTTGCTGGTCTTTTTCCCATAATATCACCTTAAATTATCGAGCTGCATAAGCTATACGCTCCAACTCTTGTTTTTTTCTCACACCTGCAGAACTTGTTTCATTTCTTGCAGCTGCTATTAATTCATCTGCTATAACTTCAGTTAATGATTTCACAGTTGAAAATGTTGAGCCTCTGATACCTTCAGTTAAAAATCTTAAAGCTAAATCGACTCTTCTTAAAGGAGCAACATCTACTGCTTGATGATTTGCAACTCCACCAAATGAAACTCTTGTTGTTTCCTCTCTAGGAGCTGCATTTATGACTGCATCAACTAAGACTTGTATTGGGTTTTGATTGGTCTTAAGATTGATTAATTGGAATGCTGCATCCATTGAGTTCATGATCAAGGTTTTTTTACCAGTATTATTACCTGGGCGCATTAATTTATTAATAAATCGCTCAACAATATTTACATCTAGTTTTTTAAATCTTTGAGCACTGTGTCTACCACTTGAATGAGGGAATAAAATTGGTTTTAGGTTAACATATCTTTCTAGGCCCATATCTGCGACTTCGACATCTTGCATTGACCATTTTTCAAAAAGTAAAAGTTCCATGATTTTTCCTCTTATTTTATTTATCTCTAATTTTGAATATTAAATAAGTTATTATGTTGCACACGAGATTGAATAAATCTAATCTATTAGTATGTTAATAATTTAGTTTGATTGTAAGTTATTTTTGATTAAATGATTGTATTATAATTATTTTTCTTGAACTGACATTACTACTCCGACAGCTACAGTTTGACCCATATCCCTAATAGCAAATCTTCCTAATTGTGGTATTTCTTGGAAGTTCTCTACTACTGTTGGTTTTACTGGTCTCATAACTACGGTAGCACGATCACCATTCTTTAGAGTTGTAGGATTTGCAACTTTTATGGTTCCTGCTTTTCCTGCAGTATATTTTTCCTTAATTTCCATGAAGGTACAAGCAACTTGTGTAGTACCTGCGTGAATTACGGGAGTATATCCAACGGGTATAACTGTTGGGTGTCTGATAACAATAACAGTTGCAACAAAAGTTTCTGCTACTTTTGGTGGTTTTTCAACAGTACCAACTACTTCTCCTCTTTTAATTTCATTTTTGGCAATTCCTTTTACTGCAAAACCAACATTGTCTCCTGGTTCTGCCATTGGAATTTCTTCATAATGCATTTGAATGGTATTGACTACGGTTGTTTTTCCAGAAGGAGCAAATACAACTTTGTCACCTGGTTTCATTACACCGGTTTCTACTCTTCCTGATGGAACTGTTCCGATACCTTGAATTGAATATACATCTTGGATTGGTAATCTTAGAGGTTTAGAGGTTGGTTTTTCTGGAACTTTTAAGCTATCAAAAGCTTGTAAAATTGTGGGTCCAGTGTACCAAGGCATTTTATCTGATTTGTCTTTTAGGTTATCACCTTCGAGACCAGAAACTGGAATAAATTCTACTTCATCTAAGTTCCATGCCATTTGTTTGTTTTCTACTAAAACACGACTCATTTCTTCTTTGATTTCTTTATATCTGCTTTCTTCCCAACCGACAGTATCCATTTTATTGATTACGACGACTAGTTGGCCTACACCCAAAGTTTTTGCTAATAATGCATGTTCTTTGGTTTGACCTTGATCACTGATACCTGCTTCAAATCCTCCTTTTTCTGCACTTACTACTAACATAGCTGCATCGGCTTGTGAAGTTCCTGTTATCATGTTCTTTACAAAGTCTCTGTGACCAGGGGCGTCAATAATTGTGAAGTCATATTTTTGAGTACCGAATTTGAAAAATGCGATGTCAATAGTGACACCTCTTTCTCTTTCTTCTTTTAATTTATCTAGTACCCAAGCGAACTTCCAACTTGCTCGACCCATACTCTCAGATTCTTGTGCAAATTTTGCTATTTTTCTATCATCTACTGCACCTGAAAGGTATAGGAGATGACCTGTCATTGTAGATTTTCCATGATCTACATGACCGATAATTACTAAATTTAAGTGTGGTTTGTCTGCCATATTTGTTCCCCTGATAGGTGTTTAGCAAATCAAGTTTTCTTATGCTTATTTTTAAAAGTGTTTTTACAAAACAGTGAAAATTTAGGACTCTCCCTAATATAATAGGTTAGAATGTGAAATATTTATACAATTTAAGTTGGTATTGAAAAAAATTCTCTGAATTCTATTGATTTGTATCCTGGTACTATGTCTGAAATATCTTTAATAACTTCTGATTTTGCAAATTGTATAAATTCGTAAAATCTTGCCTCTTCTGGGATATTTACAATTACTTTGTCTTTTTCAATATTGACTTCCATACTATCTAAATTTGCCCCTGGAATTCTTCTTTTTATTAATTCTTTTATTTTGTTTTCATCTCCCTTTATTTCTTCATGAATTTTAATTGTGTATTCAATATCTTTGCCTGCTAAAACATGATTATAATCCATTCTAACTCTACTTGATGTTACAGATAGCACAGTACCTGTTTGTGAGCCTATTGTTACTCTTTGACCTATTGATGGATTTATATTTATTTTTTGAAATTCACGTCTTGCTACCAATTTTATTTTGGATGGGTCTTTTGGACCATAGGCATCTTTGGCTTCTATAAGAGTTGTTAAATCATCGCCTACCTTGGCTTGAGCGATTTGTTCTTCCAATCCCAACGGTATCCAATTTTTACCTAAAACTACCAACATTGGTTCATAAGATTTATGTTTTTTATAAATATTTTCGGATTTAGCTATCTCTTCGTTTGTTGTATCAAAAATTTTTTGAGAGTCTTCAGGGTTTACATTTTCTGTAAGTTTTGCTGTAAAATCAATTTTTATCATAGCTTCTTTGTCAATCATTGATAATCCTCTAACTATAAAAAAGATTGATATTGGTTTTAATAACACTTGTTATTATTATCAAGTTGTTATCATTATTATTTTATTCAAGTCGTAGGTACATCCCGATATCAATAATTGGAATTAGCATATTGTCTTTAATTTTACATAATGCAATTAATCTTTTATGAGAATCTTCTACAATTATGGGATTTGAAAATTTTTTATTATTCTCTATGTTTTTACCATGGCTTAAGGATAAGATATGTTTTCTGTTATTAATTATTTCTTTTTTAATATTAGTAATAATTGAAAGAGATGAGGGGTGTGGTTGAAAATTATTTGTTGACTCAGATATTATAAAACCATCATTATGATTTGAATTTGAATAAGTATGATATTTTATTTTGTTTATCGTTATTGACGAATAGAACCCATTTTTTAAAGTAATGGGAGTGCCTGTAAAATTAGAAAATTGTTGTTCTAAAAATTCATGGAGGTTGTCAGTCATAATTTTTCCATCCTGCTAATAAAGAAACCATCACAAAGATGTTCATGTGGGTAATAACGTGTACCTAATAATTTATTTTCTTTTTTCGATAAAATTCCAGGAGATTTTTGAGTATGAAAACGAACTTGGTTTGAAAATTTTTCCACCACATTCTCATTTTCTATTGTACTAATAGAACATGTTGAGTAAACACAGATACCTCCTGGTTTTAACATTTGGATAGCTTTGTTAAGTAATTGAATTTGAATATTTTGTAGTTGGATTGAACTTGAAATGTTTTTTGTATTACGTATTGTTGGTTTAGAGACGATAAGACCATTGCCTGAGCATGGAGAATCCAATAAAATTTTATCTAAATTATTTAAGCCTAATTTTCGCCCATCTTGATTTAGATATTTTATCGCATGTGAGTTATTTCTAGAGAGGTTGTAAATTAATTGTCTATATCTTTTTGTTGATATATCATTTACATATAAAGTGCCTTCGTTTTCCATTCTTTGATTAATAAAAGCTGATTTATTTCCTGGAGATGCAGCCATGTCTAAAATAATTTCTCCCGGTTTTGGATCTAATTCACTAACAGAATACATTGAGCCCAAACCTTGAGGCATAATTTCACCACATAGATATGTTAAGGAAGAACCTAATTTATTGGAACCTTTAATGATGTTAATGCCTTCAGGGATGTTTTCTATGGGCTTTGCAATGATTTTTTCTTCTTTCAATTTTTGAATTACAGTTTTTCTATCTGATTTTAAAAAATTTACTCTAGCGGTTTGAGTTAGGTCTTTTGGGGTCATTTGAAGTGTTTTTACGGTGTTTTCTTTTCCGATTAAAGATATAAATTCACTAACTATACTAGCATTCGTATTGAATTTTAAAGATAGTTTTTGAATTGATCTTTTATCTAGTGTGCTCATAATTTACCCGTCAGTTAACTGTGTATAGAGTTAATCTTTTAATTTGTTTGTTATAAGTGATATCAAGATTAAAAAAATTAAGGATTAAGGAGGGAATAATTATGAGAAGGGGTTTGGGTAAAAATGAAATATTGGAGGATAAAATAAATAACTTTTGTATTTTATCACATGTAGATCATGGTAAAACAACTTTGTCTGATTATTTTTTATCGTTTGGAAAGAAGATACCTAAATCCATGGTTGGGAAAATAAGGGCACTAGATTATTTAGATATTGAACAAAGAAGAGGGATAACAGTTGAAAATAGTATTATGAATATGATTGTTGAAGGAGATGGAGAAGAGTTACTTAATTTAATTGATACTCCAGGTCATTTAGATTTTTCGGGTAACATAACTGATACTTTATTTTTAGTTGATAATGCAATTATAATTATAGATATTATTGAGGGATTTATGCCACAAACCCAATTTGTTCTGAGTCAGGCGATTAAAAATAATCTAAAATTAATAATATTCATTAATAAAGTTGATAGAATGTTTAATGGTTTAAGTGAGAATATTGAAGATATTGAGTATAAAATTAAAGAAATAACAGATAAGGTGGAATGGTTGTGTAAGTTTGATAATTATGGAGGAGTCATACCAACTGTGAAAAATGGTTTGGTCATTATTGGTTCAGCGAAAGATAATTGGGGGATTAATATTTCTTTAGCTGAAAAAAAATATGGATTAAAACATGTAATGGAGAATTATAGAACAGGGCAACCAAATGAAAATATTAGCATTTATGGAAATATGTATGAATTATTTTTGAGTAAATTTAGGAAGGCAAGTGAAAGAAAATTAAAAATATTTGAGGATGAAAAAAATGAGGATCTAAAAATATTAACTGTGGGTAGAAAATATATAGATGAGGATGGGGGAATTTATTCTATTGCTAAAGTTGAAAATGGAGAATTATCGAATGGTGAGGAGTTATTTATCTTGTCTACAAAAAGTAAAGTTAATGTTTTGGATATGAAATTGATTGAGGGGAAAAAATTATTGAGTATAGAGAGAGTTGGGAAGGGTAATATCATTTGTATAAAGGCGGATCCGATGTTACCTGTCGGAGAGACTTTAATATCGGAAATTATTGATGTTAAGGAAGTTCAAATGCCAGTAGAGTATGAACCGACAATTTCAATATCTATTGAGCCGAAAAATTATGATCAAATTGAAAATTTGATAAAATTATTGGAAATTCAGATGATATTAGATTCTAAATTTAAATATTTTCAAAGTAAGGAGACTGGTCAATTAGTTCTTATGGGTTTGGGGAGATTACATCTAGAAGTAAAACTTGAGGAAATTAAAAAAGAAGGGATTGATATTTCATATTCTCAAATTGAAGAGATAACATATTCTAAACCATTTAAAGATGCAATAATATTAGATGAGAAAACAAGTATGAAACTAATTTATGATGAAAATTATGTTAGTGATAAATACATATATTCTGATGAAAGAGAAAATTTTCTTATGATATGGGATGATAATGAATTTTTAAATAAAGACGGGGTAAAAAATGCATTTTATAATTTTTTAAATTATGAAAATCCAGCGAGAGAAAAGTTGCGTGAAGTAAAAATTAAAATTGAATATACTGGTGATGAAAAATTTAACTATGAGGATAGTATTGTGTTCATTATAAAATTATTAAGAAATTTATACGAGATAGCAAATTTTGAAAATGTTAGACCGATGCATTATGTTGAGATCATAGTTGATAAAAATAAAATAGGTGGGGTTGTAAATATTATAAAAAAGGAAAATGGATTGATAAGAAAAATTTTAGATGATGAAGAAATGGGGAGAGTTGAGTGTATTGTACCTGTTAATAATAATGATTTAATTGATATGATTAGAAAAGAAACCGGTGGACTTGTTGTTTGGAATATAATTAGAATGGAATATGTAAAAAAATAGCTGGTTCAGTACTCAAGATATTCATCATAATTCAGATTGGCTAGATACATCATCACCAGCAATATTATGATAAAAATATAGATTTAATAATATTTTTGAAATTGATTGATTGAAATTATTGTTAAAAAAATAAATGTAGATAGATAAAGAATTATAAAATAATTACTTTGATGATTTTAGAGGATAAATATGAGCTTTGATATGATGTGGATTGAAAAATATAGACCTAAAACAATAGATGAGATTATTGGTCAAGATGAAACAAAAACAAGATTAAAAGGTTTTGTCGAGTCGAAATCATTACCCCACTTGTTGTTTGCAGGACCACCAGGTACAGGAAAAACGTCGACAGTTATTACATTGGCTACAGAGATTTTTGGAGAAGGGAACATATCTGGGAATTTACTAGAGTTAAATGCATCTGATGATAGAGGGATAGATATTATAAGAAATGAAGTTAAGGATTTTGCGAAAACCTTGCCAATTGATGCTCCTTTCAAAATCATTAGTTTAGATGAGGCTGATGCATTAACTTCTGCAGCTCAACATGCATTGAGAAGAACAATGGAAAAATATGTATCGTCATCGAGGTTTGTTTTATTATGTAATTATCCTGGGAAAATTATCGAGCCAATACAATCAAGATGTGCATTTTTTAGATTTCAAAGATTAGGGGATGATGTTATTAAGGAACAAATGGAATATATTTCAAAACAAGAAAATGTTGATTATACAAGTGAGGGGTTGGATATGTTAGTAAAGGTAAGCAATGGTGATTTGAGAAAGGCAATAAATGTGCTTCAAGCCACTGCTGCTACTGGAGGCAAAATTGAAGAAACAAGTGTATTGGAAACTGTTGGGGGGGTCGATCCTAATGAAATTGAAAAATTACTAAATGCGGCCAGAAATCAAGAGTTTGATCGAGCAAAAGGAAAACTACAAGATTTAATTTTTGTGAGAGGTGTGGCTGGTAGTGATATAATAAGAGAAATTAATTCAAATATTACTAAAATGGATTTTTCTGATGAGTCTAAATTGAAAATCATAGATAGGTTAGCAGAGGTTGATTTTAGACTGACTGAGGGAGCATCGCCAGATATACAAATTGCGGCTTTATTGGCTCATATAGGTACTTTAGATTAAATTTTAAAATGGGAAATTTAAAGTAATTGATTTTGCAAAAAGTGATTTTTGGAATTCTTCTTGATGAAATTTAGTAAGTCTAGTTATTGATTTTTTATCTATACTCCATTTGAGGGGAGGATTATATGTAATATCTTGTAAAAATAGAAGTTCTGCAGGTGCAGATTTTATATCAATTGAGTCTTTTAAATTAAGATATTTCTTTGGATAATCATTATTGTATCTGTGATCTAAGATAAAACCAATCATTCTTCTAATTTGTTCCCTACCAAATTTGTTGCCACTTATTTCTATTATATGGAAATCGTCATTTTTCAAATGAGTTATGGAATAGATTGTTGATTTTGGGTCATATTGACCTGCACCATGTTTTTTAATGAAAGCTGTAAAATCATGAGTGCCTAAATAATCTTGTAATTTATCTAGTTGGTTTGGATCTTTAATTAATATTTTTGGAAGGTAATATCGGTATTTTTTGTGAATGGCTTTTCTTGGATTAAAATTCGATGAAATTTGTATAAAAGACCAAATGGTAATATCTTTAGGTAAATAGTAATTCAATTGAGCGAGGGTTGGTTTTTTAATACAATTAATGAAAAATATATTTGAAATTGCATTAACTCCATGATCTGTTCTACTGCAACCTTTGTAATTATTTTCTTTAAATGAATGTATTAATTTTGCCTGTATGAATGATGATTCTATATGGTTTTCTATAGTTTGACCGTTGGGTTGTCTTTGAAAACCCTGATAATTTTTCCCGATATAATAAACTTTGAATAAGTAAGATTTCATGAGAGATCACAAATTTTATTTTAATTTTTTAGTTAGTTGAAAGCTAATGAATGGTGAAATAATTGCGAATAAAGAGATTGGTATGATGGCGTACAAAGACCATCCAATACCATCGCCAGTTAATAAATCAATTATGAGTAGAAAGAGACAAGTTGAGATATTGAAAGGTAATGAAAATAACCATGTTTTGTATATTGTAGGGGGGACGGTTTTATTTTTAGTGGTATGATGAGTTGGTTTCATTTTAAGAAGTGCTCCACATTCTATACAAAATTTATCTGAGGGGAGGTTTGGTTGGTTACACTGATCACATTTTGATTTTGTAGTGGGGGTGATTTTGGATGACATGCTACTATAAGACATATTATATTTGGAAAAGATTGTATTTATTTGTTATCGATATAGTTAAAGTTGAAAGTTGAGTTTAATAATTTATGATATGAAGAATATATTAAAAATATTCGAAGTCTGTATAAATTTGGAGATTGAATTTAGTTTATGAATAGTGATATCTTTGATGATTTGCCTGATCACTTAAAGGATGCAATTAGAGATATGATGAAAAGGATACAAGAGATTGATCCTGATGAATTAGAAAAAATGATGAAGCAAATTTTTGGAGAAGATTTTATTGATAAAATGAAAGATATGCCATTTTCGGGAGCAACTGGTGGATTTCCTGTTGATCCGAACCTTGCAAAAGAATTTGAGACGATGATGAAAAATATGATGAAAGAGGATGGATCAACAGTTGAGGTTGAAAAAGAGTTAGTTGTTGAAGAACCATATTATGAAATATCACCCGAGATAGAGGGGGAGGGACAAATTGTTGTTGAGTTACCAGGTGTGGAGGATGTGAGACAAGTTAAATGGGAAAGGTCAACATATGGAATTGATCTAACTGCTGAGAGCAAGGAACAAAAATATGCAGTTGATATTCCTTTATCAGAGAATATAAAATTGAAAGATATGTTTGCATCTATGAAAAATTCGATTTTTATTTTACCGTATAAGAGTGAATAATATGGATATTAGTGTAAGTTTTGATGATGCAACTAGAAGATTAGGAGATCTACAAAAGAATGATATAATCGATTTTGAATCACAGTTTATTAATAAAGATACATTTATGGTTTTATCAGTCGAAAAAGATGAAGAGATACCAGTTATATTATTACAATTATGGCAGTTTAGGGGTGGATATAATCATGCAGTAAAAAATGTAATGGAGAATGATTTAGGGGTCAATACTCCTGTACCATATTATGAACCAATAAAGAATATTGGGGTTGTTGAGGAAATAGTTAATTTTAGGCCCAAAGAAAGTGGATTTTCTAAAAAAGAAGAAATGTTTTTTGATCTTTGGCCAGAACAGACTTCTGATATAAAAGATGAAATATTTGAAATACCTTATGAGATAATAATTCGTTTTGAAAATGATGAAATTAAGAAGTATATATTGCATGTTTGGACTCCAATACAAAGACTACCCGTAGACAAGGTAAAAGTAGGTTCTGTTCTAGAAGTTTGGCAAGCTAATGGAATTGAAAATATTATGAGAGTGTTACAGGTTTAGTTCTTTTGAAATAATAATTTTCCATCTTTATACACATCCGTTATCAAATTCTGATCTATTTTGGAAACAAATTCAGATAAATTATTTGACCTAATTAAAACGAATGTGGCTTTGGAATTTATAGTTAATTTTTCTTGTGAGTGCCCATATATGCTTTTGTATGATCCGATTGTTGCTGCTTTCATTGCATTGATTGGGGTTAGTTTGTATAAATACACTGCCATTCGAATAACAGTTTGCATTGAGGTAGTCCAATTATTTGGGTTAAAATCAGTACCTAATCCAATATCTACATTTGTATTCTTAAATCCTTGAGGGTAAGATTTTGTGAATAATCCTAATGTAGCCGTGGGCATAAACATGGCTACTACATTATTTGAAGAGAGAGTTTCAAAATCATCTTGTTTTGCATGGAGCAGATGATCTGCAGATAGCATGTCATATTTATTAGCGGCAATTTTTGCAATTCCTGTATATGCAATTTCTTCTGCATGCACTTTTATTGGTAATTTATAGTGTTGAGATTGATCAAAAATAGTTAAAGTGTCATCAATTGTAAAAGCCCCCTTATCACAAAAAACATCAGTTGATGTTGCCAGGTTATGTTTTGCCACGTATGGTATCATTTCATCTATGATTTCGTTTACATAATCTTTGGGAGAAATATCTTTTGGATAGACATGAGCTGCAGCAAAGGTTGGTGAAATATCAATTTGGTGTAATTGATTGGCTTGATTTATTATTTTTAAAAGACGAATTTCCTCAGATGTTGATAAACCATACCCAGTTTTTATTTCTACATTAAGAGTTCCTTGTTGTAACATTAAATCCAGTCTATTCATAACTAAATGTAATAATTCCTCGTCAGATGCATCTCTTGTTTGTTTAACTGTTTTATGTATGCCTCCACCTGATTCAAGAATTTGTGAATATGTTAAACCATCTAATTTTTGGCTTAGTTCATTGAATCTATTTCCTGCAAAAATCAAATGAGTATGACCATCTACAAATGGGTGAGATAGAATTTTACCAGAACCATCAATGGATTTGTGATTAATTTTATTTTTAGTTATGTTGATTATTTTTCCATCTGATACTTCAATGTTGATAGGGCCTTTTGTAAAATTATATCCATCAAATAATCCGGATAGGTTAGTAATCCAAAAGTCCATAATGGTTAAATAAGTGGATTGTTATTATATTTTATTCAATATTTTTGGATTTATATGCAGAAATGTGAAGTAACTTTAATTTTAATATTGCACAGGTAAATATAGGTAGATAATAATTGAAAGTACTTAATATTGGAGAAGAGTTAGATATTAATGATTTTATTGAATGGTTAGAAAATGGAAATCAAGTTAAAATAACTGATTTGGCAATTAAAAAAGTACAAGATTGTTATGAGAGTTTGAAAATATTAAATCTAAAAGAAGAGCCAATTTATGGTATATCAACTGGTTTTGGACAATTTCAAAATAAATGGATCGAGCTTGATAAACAAGGAGAACTGCAGGTAAATTTAATTAGGTCTCATGCTGTGGGAGTCGGGGATCAAATAGATAGAAAAATTGTAAGAATAGCGATGGTATTATTATTAAATTCATTAACGAAGGGGCATTCTGGCGTAAAATTGGAAACTGTCAAATTATTGGAGAGTTTTATTAATAAAGATATAATGCCGGTAACATATGAAATTGGTAGTTTGGGGGCTTCTGGGGATTTAGCTCCTTTAGCTCATATTGCCTTGACATTAATAGGAGAGGGAGAGGTAAATTATGAGGGGGAGATAATGGAAACAAAGGAGGTCTTGAAGATCGTGAATTTAAAACCTTTAAAATTAGAGGCCAAAGAAGGTTTAGCTTTGATTAATGGTACTCATTTTGTGACTGCTTATGCTGTTGAATTATTTAGAAGAAGTAAACATTTAATCTTAACTTCATTAATGGGGGCATCTTTATCACTTGAAGCTTTGAGAGGAACAGATGTTCCTTACGATGAGAACATAGCAAATTTAAGAAGACATCATGGACATAAAATGGTCTCTATGATTATGCGGCAGATGTTGAAAAATAGTAAAAATATAAAATCCCATTCTCATCATAGTTCTCATGAAAAAACACAAGACCCATATTCATTAAGGTGCCTACCTCAAGTGGTTGGAGCAGTATGGGATGGGTTTGGTTATTTAGAAAAAACACTAAATGTAGAGATCAATTCCGTTACGGATAATCCGTTATTATTTGTTTCTGAGGATAGGGTATTATCTGGGGGGAATTTTCATGCAGAACCACTAGGTTTACCTTTAGAGATGATTATTATTGGTTTAATAGAAATTGCAAATATAGCTGAAGCTCGTGTATCAAAATTAGTGGACCCTTATGTAGATGAATTACCTTCTTTTTTAGCAGGAGAACCTGGTTTAGAGTCAGGTTATATGATCGCACATTATACGGTAGCAAGTTTACTTAATAAATTAAGAGGATTGGGGATGCCAAATCTTGTTGATAATATTCATGTTAGTGGTGGGCAAGAAGATCATGTTTCAATGGCAATGAATACTGCGACAAGGAGTATGAAGGTATTAGAAATGGTGGAAGACATAATAATTTTTGAAATTATGATGGCAGTAAGGGGTTTAAATTTAGTTCAACATGATGAATTATCTTTGTATTTGTCAAATATGTTGAATTTTATCAATGAAAAAATAGAATTTATTGTGGATGATCATGTAATTAGAAATGTATTTGTGGATTACAAAGAATTAATGGTTATGGAGAAGTATAAAGAGATTTTAAATAATTTTGAGAATTATCCTAAATCATTTTTATGAAATCATATAATATTATCAATATGATGATGCTACATAAACTTTTGATGCTTTTGGTTCATTACATACGACACATGGACCGGTTGATTTTTCGGTGATATCATTTCGCTCACCCAATATACCTGCAGAAAGGTTTTCTTTTATTTTTGTTGCGCAGTCTAAATTATTACACCAGTTGGTGGCAACTATTGCGTTTTCATTAGACAAGATGTTTGTCAATTCATCAAAAGTGTTAGCTGAGCGCATATAATTTTCTAATGTTTTATCTGCTCGTTTTTTTAGATTAATAGAAATATCTTCCATGATTGATGATATTTCATTTTCTAAATCTTGGAGGGATACTGATTGTTTTGATCCGTCATCCCTTCTGACTAACATTGTTGATGCATTTTGTACATCTCTTGGACCAATTTCCAAACGAATGGGGACTCCTTGCATTTCCCATTCTGAAAATTTCCAACCTGGAGTATATTGATCTCTTAAGTCAGTATGTATGCGATATCCCCATGAGGAAATATCATTTTCTAGTTGTTTGACTGCATTAAGTACTTCTTCTTCTTTATTTTTGAATAAAATAGGAATTATGACAATTTGAACGGGTGCAATAATTGGTGGTAAAATTAAGCCTTGATCATCTCCATGTAAGGAAAGTACACCTGCAATTAAACGAGTGCTTATTCCATATGAGGTTTGATAGACATGTTTTGTTTCACCATCTTTGTCAAGGAATTTTACGTCAAATGCTTTTGAAAAATTATTGCTTAGATGATGTGTTGTTCCAATTTGTAATGTTTTTCCATTTGGTAGTGGAGAGTCATAAGCAATAGTATATTCTGCTCCTGGAAAAGTATCATGTTTTGGGCGTTTAAATACCATATATGACAAACATAGTGCATCAAACAATGATTGATAAATCATCATTGATTCTTTGACTTGAACCGCTGCTTCATCAAATGATGCATGACAGGTATGAGCTTCAGACCAGAAAAACTCTCTATCTCTGAGTAAGGGACGTGTTTCTTTGGTATCCCAACGAATTATATTGCACCATTGATTATATTTTAATGGGAGATCTGCATGTGAGTGAATCCATTGGGCATACATATGATACATGATAGTTTCTGATGTTGGGCGTAGAGCGACCTTTTTGTTAAGTTTTTTATCACCAACATGAGTTACCCAAGCGACTTCTGGAATAAAACCTGAAAAATGCTCAGTTTCCATTTCCAAAAATTCTTCTGGAATAAACAATGGGAAATATGCATTTTTATGATTTGTTTTTTTAAATTGAATATTCATAAAATTCTTGATGTTTTCCCATATTTCATATCCATTTGGCATTAAAACATTTGATCCTTTGATAGGTGTTCTTATATCTACAATTTTTGCACGTAAAAGAATTTCAGAGTACCAATTAGAAAAGTCAGAGCGAGGGTTATCAAGAGGCATTATATATTCTCATATGTAATTTATCATTTAATTAGCTTGTGAAATTGAGTTATTAATTATTCAAATTAAGAATTTTTAGTGAAAAAAAAATGGGCTCGGCCGGAATTGAACCGGCGATCTCTTCGGTGTAAGCGAAGCGTCATAGCCCCTAGACCACGAGCCCTTTTTTTACAAATCTAATAGAAAATAGTTCTTATTAAATTTCATGATAAACTTAGATGCAATTTGAACTTATATTGAAAAGTAAAAAGTATGACCCAGCCGGGATTTGAACCCGGGTCCACGAGGACCAATGAAATGAAATCTAAATTTTATTTCTTGAAAGCCCGCGATGATTGGCCGAGCTACACCACTGGGCCATTGTGCAGTGTGTGCATATTTTATTTATTATAATCCATTTTAAATATGAAGATAGGATATTCTTGAGGATAATAAATTAATTCACCAAAAGATACTCTATTTCATATGTATAAACTAAAGATATAAATTAAATTGGATGGAGGTTGGTATGATTGGGCTTGTAACTCAGCCTGGTTAGAGTGGCCGGCTCATAATCTTTAACCTAAAGATGTGAAACCGGTTCGTCCGGAGTTCAAATCTCCGCAGGCCCATTTATTGAGTTAATATATTATGTTGTGAGGTATGAATTATGAATTTTTGTGATGATTGTGATTCTTTGATAAAACCAAAAAAAGATGACAATGGTATAGTTAGAGACTATTGTGGTGATTGTGGTGAATTTAAAGGAGAAGATACGTCTGAAAGTACAGGTAGTATTGCAATACCAAATGAAGCAAGAGAGGAATTAGAGGAAGATCCAGAGGGAGGGAAATTACTAATATTGGATGAGGATGATGGTAGAACTGTTGGGAGACCATCAAGAGAAATGTTTTGCTCAAACTGTCAATCAATGCAAGATATAGAATATTGGGAAATACAAACTCGAAGTGCGGATGAATCTGCTACAAGATTTTTTAAATGTTTGGAGTGTAAAAAACAATGGAGAGAATATGATTAGAGGTAGTTATTTTTGGAAAAAATAAGTAGTGAAAATATAGGCGCAATTGATGTAAAATTAGATGAATTAAAAATTGGAAGGTATAAGGTAAAAATAATAGGGGTGATTTTGAAAGTAGAAATTGAAAAAGTTGTACTGAGTGTAGATAAAAAAATTATAGAATTGAAAAATTCAAGGTTAAGCATGGATGGTTTATCTCCGAAGCTTTGGGGGAGATTTATTGTTGATCTAGAAGTAAAAGAAAATGGATATGAGGGAGAAATAATTGCATGGAATGAATTTGACAAAGGGTTATTGGATAAATATTGGAAATTGATACTTTTGGAAAGAAGAGTTCCTGATTGAATATAATTGGTGCTATACTATTTTTATTATTGTTTTCTAAAAGATCATTATGTCAAATCATATTATTATAATATTAGGGATTTTAGCATTATTATTAATTTGGTTATTATATGGGTTTCGGAGTTTAGGGGAGCTACCACTTAATAATCCCAAAACATATTTGAAAAATAAGAGGGATGATGGTAAAGAAATAGTTGTGTTGATAGGAGACAGTCTTACTCATGGAAATGTACAGCCTAGTTGGGTCAATAGTATGAGAAAAAAGATGGGAGAGGATTTTGAATTTATTAATGCTGGTATAAATGGTGAAACTACGAATGATGTATTAAATCGAATAAATGAGATATTAGCGTGTGACCCAAATATTGCTACATTATTGATAGGGAATAATAATTTAATGGGGTCGTTTGAAAGAAATGAGCGGAATTATAAAAAGAGTAAACAAGTTGAATGGTCAATTAATGGGTTTGAGAATGAGTATCGTATGATTGTGAAAAGATTAATTGAAAATGATATTAAACTTGCAGTAAGTTCTTTGATGTCATATGGTGAGGAAATTGGGTCCGTTGAATTTGAAAGAACTAGAGAATATTCTAAAATCATAAAGAAAATAGCAGACGAATTTAGTTTATATTATATTCCTTTATTTGAAGAAATTGAGAAGTATTTGATTGAAAAAGGAGGAAATACAAATTTACCAAAAATTGAAAATGATAGTTTGATAATGCTACAAAATTTTATGATTAAAAAAATATTATTAAAACAATCTTGGGATAAAATTTCGACTGATAGCAGGTTCAAGGTAACTTTAGATCATATTCATTTTAACAATTATTCTGCCAATTTGATGGAGAGTATGGTAAGCGAATTTATTAAATCAAAATGAAATTTTTTAAAATTAAAAATATCTAATTGATTGCTTTTTTATCATAATTGAATTTTATACAATTATCAAGTCATAATTTTTATACGTTAAGATTAAATAATCATTATAGGTATTGTAAATGGAATTACATTTAGAAGATGCAAAATTGATGAAGTCTATAATTGACCCTATGATTCCTGTTGGTGAAGACCTATATATTGAAATATCAAAGGATGGTTTCAGAGCAAATTGTAAAGGGATTGCGAATGCATGGTCAACAGATGCTGTTTTGAGGAAAGTCTTATTTTCTAAAATTGAAGTAGAAGGTACAGAAACCTATTATTTGAAATTAAAAGATTTTGCGGAGTTTATGAAAACAGTGCAAAATGATGATAAATTGGTAATAAGTGAAAATAAAGATAAGGGTGCTTTAGAGTTGATATTATCATCTGATCAAACCAAAATGACGAAAAAAATATCTATAAGATTACAAACGATACCAGATTCCATGAAAATATTCGATACGTTGGCCATTAGGAAAAAACATACTGAAAATCCTAATATGTTGACTTCAAGTAGTGATATACAAACAGAGTTGTTTTCACAAGCGATTAAAGCTGCAGAATTGGGTGGGCAAGAGGTGAGCCTAATTAATAAGCCTAAAGGGTTGAAATTTGAGGCTAAAGAGACAAATAAAAGTGCAGAGGCATTCATATCATATGATAGTGAATATGTAGATAATGTTGTATTTGAAAATAAAAAAGCAGGTTGTGAAGCGATTTATAAATTGGAATACTTGAGACATATCTCGAGAATTGGGAAGGTTGGTGATACTTTGAGTTTATGGATGTTGAATCAAGGACCACTTATATTACTATATTCTTTCCAAGAAAATGCTAAAAGCGAACAAGTTGGGTATATTGGTTTTGCAATAGCACCAAGAGTTAAATCCGATAGTTGAAGTGTAAATAATGACATTTTATAATGAGATTTATGATATTTGGATTAAAGAGAAAGATAATGTGAAATTAAGTAATCTTAATCGTATTGATTTTTTTGAACAAGCAAATAAATATCTTAATCATTTAGATCAACAAAGGAAAGAGGAGAAAGATGAAATACTTAAAGAAGTATTTCAAAAAAGGTATGAAAGGTCTGAGTATTTAGTTAATGATTTAATAAATTTGAGAATAGAAAAATTTATCCGTGGCATTTTGTTGGATGAAGTTGTGAAAGTAGAAAATTTAGGTTTTGATGAGGAAGACCTATATGGAGTTTTGAGCGAAAATTTAAATGATTATAAAAATAAAATTTTGCAAAATAATGATGAGAAAGAAGTAAAAAGTAAGGTTAAACCTAAGAGCAAGCCAAAGGCAAAAGCGAAGAAAAAGAGCAAGAGTAAGTAAATATTATTTTAATTCTTCTATTATTTCTGCATCAATAAATGCTTTTCCTCCTGCTGGTTCTGCAATGAGGTGAGAGCAGTCAGAGCTATTACACACCACTTTGCTTTTTGCATGGTTAAAAATTATCATTTCATTATCGCATAAACGGCATTTTACTTTGAGGAATTTTGATTTTGGTTGAGGAATAAGGTCCATCTATATCTATTAATATTGACTAGCAATTAAAGATAGTGATAAAGTTCAATTGATATATTATTCTAAAAAAACAAAGAAGTTTAAAATTAATTAACGATATTGATATAAGATATTATTATAAATTTAGATCAGGTATTATGTTTCGTAAAAAAGCCAAATCAATTGATGATGTGAAAGAGATATTGCCTAATGATTTATCAGACAAATCTTCAGATTTTAATATTGTAGAATTAGAAAATATGGTTAATGATTTAGAAAACCAAATAAAAAATATGAAGGAAGGTTATGAAAATGGATTAAGAGAACTCAATATGCGAATTAGATCAATGGAAGATGATTTTAAATATGTTATTGAGAGTTTGAATGATTCAAATTGATTTTTTAAGAAGTTAAATTGTAATTTAACCTAACAGTTAAAGGAAAAGATGATATTGTTAGAATGCAATTAGTGGTTGCGATTTTAATTTAATTGGGAAGACTAAATGACAGGGATTTCAGATAAAGAAAGACAAACATTATTGAGTATGGTTGAAGATGTTGCTGGACCTGATGTGAGAGAAGTTGCGATTATATTACTTACTCATAAAGGAGAATTAACTGATGAAGTGATATCTGATGAATTAGGTATCAAATTGAATCAAGTAAGAAAGGCCTTGTATTTATTAGCGGATTTAGATTTAGCATCTTTCAGGAGAGAAAGAGATAAAACAACTGGTTGGTTTGTTTTCTTTTGGAAAGTTCATCCTGAAAAAATTAGGGATCTTGTCAAAGAAAAGCAAGAAAATGTTTTGGATAAGATTAGTGTGCGTTTGAAATATGAACAAGGGAATATGTTCTTTACATGTGAGACCGAGGGATGTAAGAGAGTTACATTTCAAAATGCGATGGAATTGGATTTTATTTGTATGGTTTGTGAAAGTCGATTAGAGTCATTTGATAATTCAAAAATTATTTCTGTTTTGGAAAAAAAAGTAGATCAATTAAATGAGATATTGCACTAGTGGTGTGTATATATGAATAAAATCATAGAATTATGGTTTCCAAATTATTCAAATAACCCCGGTTACGTATCTAAAGATATTAGGAAAAAATTAAATGAATTGACAGAAAGTTTTGATATTATTGTAAAGAATGGTTATTATCAAAATAGTGAAAAATATATTGTTGAATTGGGGGTAGAGACACAAGATTATTGGAATTATGTAGAGAAAGAAATATCGAAATATTTTGGAAAATATATAAATTTAGAGGAGATTGAAATTGATGAAACTTATTTAGGAAGAGTTGTTACCCCTGATAAATTAGGTTTTGGTATTTTTATAGATATTGGATTGAGAGGGATTAAAGGGGGTAGAGATGCATTGTTACCACTTTATAATATTAGAGCGTTTGTGGATGATGAAAACATATCGAATAGAGAGTTTGTTAAGAGATATGGATTGGTAGATGGTTTGCCAATACAAGTTAGAGTGAATAAATTAGAGAAAGAAGGCAGTTTAAAAATTGAAGTTGATTTGGATCAGGAATATATTGATATGATTGATGATTGGAAAAAAGATGGAAGAGAAAGGTTGATTATTACTAAAACATTCAAGAAAGAAATTGTTAATTCTCTAAAAAATAATAATTTGATAAAATATATTGATGAAATCTTAAGCCTAGATCCACTTACCTCTGTGATTATATGTGATAAGAAAACAAGAGCATCGGGGCTGTTATCAAAAATTGGTAATGATCTGAAAAATAAACCAATTGGAATATTTAATCCTAAATAAAATAAAATCATAACAATCATAGTAACAATTTATATTTACCCAACCCCGTTATATGATATATTGATTGGTTGGTAATTAAAAAATGATGAATGGTGAAGTTTCCTTTGAGGAGGAGTTAACATGGTTGGTTGATAATGAACCAAGTTTTCATGTTGAAGATAACTCTTTTGTTGGTAAAGTTGGAAGAACACCTAATGGAAAAGATATTTTATTAAAAATAATTTTACCTTCTAATTATTATCCTTTTGTTAAACCCCTGGTATTCTTAAAAAATTCAATGAAACATCCAAATGTCAATGAAAATAATGAGTTGTCCTTACAACTTTTAGAAGAATGGAATCCTGTATACAGAATTAAGCACATAATTGGAGCAGCTAGAAGATTATTTTTGGACTCAAAAAGATTAATAAGAGAAGAGAAACTTGACGAGAAAAAGAGAGTTGTAGATGAATATAGTAGTTTACAAGATAAAATTGAAGAAATGGAAAAACGTGTTAGTAATAGTTCTGATGAGATGAAAAACGCATATAATTTGATTGGAGATGATGAATTGACTAAAGAAGTCTATAAACATAAGAAGGCAGTTTCTGAAGCATCCATATTAAACTTGATAAAATTAATAGAAATTAAATTTGAAGATGCCATAATTGATGAAATTGTTTTTTTCAAACTATTTAAAAAATATACTAGAGAATATTACCTGCTATCAAGACAAGAAAAACCAACTGGAGGTACTGCCATTGAGCTATGATACTAAATTCAATAAAACAAAATTAGGAGTTGAAGCAGATATTTATACTGCTATAGCAACTATAGATAAATTATCAAAATATTTTGATAAAGGGCATATTGGAGAGGCCAATTATAGAAGACAGTTGAGAGCGTGTTTAAATGAGATATATATAGTAAGAGATGGATATGAAGGTTTAGGAGGGGATTTTGATCAATTCATAAAAAACGAATTAATAGATGTTAAATTTCCAAGAGGAATGAGTAAACTCGAGATGTTGGAGGGGTTACCAAGTTCTGATAATGATAACTTATCTGCAACTAATGTTGGATTAAGTAGTAAAACTGCAGATTATGTGGCTTCCGCTATAGAAATAATGGATTTAACTAAGATGAAGTCAGTTGCTGTTGTGAAATTTTTGATAACACTACTTGATGAATTGATACCCATAATGGAGGGTTTCCCTAAGTTTGGAAAAGATTATTGGTCTGTAGTTCAAGCAGAAGAATGGAGAGTAAAATTATTAAAACTTAATCCCGAAGAAATTTTAAATGAAAGAGAGTGTGATCAATTACATTTAGATGCATCAAGGTGGTTAGCTGATTTTAGAAGGAATTTGAAAGGTTTGTAATTATGGGTTTAGGAAATATAGAGAGAAAAATAAGAAGTGACAGTGCTTATCAAAGAAAGGAAGCAGAATTATTAATAGAAAAATTAGATATGATGATTGAAAACTTAGATAAAATGAAAGATGATTTGAAAAAAATTGAAAAAGAGAATAAAAAAGAAATTACTGAAAATAAAGAATATTACAATAAAATTGTAGATTTAAGAAAAAGCATGGGATTACCTGAAGAATTAGGTGTTTTTGAATGGAGAGAGAAACCTAGTTTCAAAGAAAAGATTTTTGGTGGTAATTTTTACAATGATTTATCTAATGAATTGTTAGAGTTAATTATGAAATATTCATTGAAAACCGGAGGTATCTTGGCATTGTCAGAATTAGTATTAATATTAAATAGAGAAAGGCCAGGTAAGAATGTCTTATATAATGATATCTTAAAAAGTGTAAAAATATTGTTAAAGGAAAAATTAATTGATAATTTAATTGAGTTAGATTCAGGTGTTTTGATTGTTCAAATGAAGCAATTAGATTGGAGTAAAGAACAAAAAATAGTTTTAGAATATGGATCAGAATTAGGTTATATGACAATCGAAAAACTGATGGTGGCAACATCTTGGAATTTAGAAAAAATAAGTGTTGTATTAGAAGAGATGGAGAAAAGTGGTTTAGTCTTAAAAGAAACTTCTGCAATGGAAGGAATAAAATATTGGTTTCCTGGTTTACAGCAAAATTGATTATATTAAAAATTAAATTGAAAATTTTATTGCATCTTGATTTTTACCTACCCATTCTGCTTTATTTTGAGATATTAATACTTCGATGATGTTTTTTAAATGGTTTTCGGGTATTTTTGACCATAGTTGATTGAAGGAGCGAATATCAAATAGAGTGATTACATCTAATGCATATCCATTATTAATCATAAATTGATGTATTTCTGATGCATATTCTAAATCTGATTTTAATTTTAGATAAATTGAAAGTTTATCATTACCCATCCAAATAGCATTATTTTTTGTTACTAAGTCTTCAATTATTGTTATCAATTGGTTATTGCTTAAATTTTTTGACAGTTCGTTATTTGTAAATGGATGAAAAATTCTTAGTTCTGATAAAGTAATGATTGGAGAAGATGTGTAATTGGAGTAAGTATAAATTATTTTTTGCCACTCTTCCATCCATGATAGATATTGACTTTCTTGAATTGGTGAGATATACATCCATGGCTTATTTATCCAATTTGGCAGAATTTGAAAATAATTTTCTTCTTTATGGGATAGTGTTTTATTTGTATCTGTAGATTGGTTAATATTTTTTTGTGGGGTTTTATGATCGATGTTTTTTTCTGATTCACTAACTAAATCGGTATCTTTTGATTTTCGAGTTTCATCTCTACTTAATTGATCTTTTGTACTCATCCTGCTCCAAACTCCCTATCCCATTCTATGAAATGAGTTAACTCTGATGAGGAAACAGATTTTTTGACATTGTTTAGGGCATTTAAATAATCTTTTTGTGTTACAGGTCTTGCTTTAACAGATGAGTCGTCAATTAGATTTGAACTATCTAATTCTCTTATTGGTGCCATTATGGCTTCACGACATATATTTGCGATATCAGACCCTGTGTATTCATTTGTTTTTGAGGATAATTTTTTAAAATCAATATTTTTGTCTAATTCTATTCCTTTAGAGTTGATTTGAAATATTATTTTCCGTGCCTCTTCATCTGGTAGGGGGACATAAATGCGGCGTTGAAATCTTCTTCTGAATGCAGAGTCTATTTCCCAGGGGACATTGGTTGCACCGATTGTAACGACGCGATCTTCTTTATTTGAAGCCAAACCCTCCATACTTGCTAATAGTTGTGTTTTTACTCTTCTCATTGCATCATTTTCATTTTCATTTCTAGATTGAGTTAGAGAGTCAACTTCATCTATGAAAATTATTGAGGGTTGTTTTTCTTTTGCAACCTCATATAATCTTTTTACTAATTTTTCACTCTCTCCCATCCATTTTGATACTAAAGTAGCTGCAGAAACGTTAAAAAAAGTTGCATCAATATCTCCTGCGGTTGCTTTGGCAATCATAGTTTTTCCACATCCTGGTGGGCCATGTAGTAAAATACCTCGCCAAGGTTGTCTTGAACCAGTGAAAAGATCCGGTCGCTTTAACGGTAGTACGATTGCTTCTCGTAAAGATCTTTTTACTGCCTCTAAACCTGCAACATCATTCAATGTAATGTCTGGATTTTCGGATACAATAGAGGCTTCAATATTTTGATCGAGTTCTGAGTTTTGGTCAGACTGTTCTCCCCTATTTGTATTATTTTTGGAATTTAGGTTGTTTTTATTGATTTTGTTTAGGGCTTTTGCTCTTCCTATATATTCTTTGGCCCTATTTTCATATATTTTTGTTAGTTGGGGGTTTTCTGTGAATTTTGTCAATTCTATTAAAATTTCTGCAGATTGTAGATATAGTCTGTATGCTTCTTGATGATTTTGGTTGTCATCTGCATTGACTGCATCTTGCGCAATTTGCCTTGCTTTTGCATATAGATTTTGACTCATTTAAAAACACCAGAAATTAATTTTTGTAATTATAATCTTACATAATTTTTGAGATTAATTACTATTTTTAAAAAATTAATAAAAAAGTTACATTTTTTTAAAAAAAATAATGGTTTTAATTTAGTTATTTTTAGAATAATTATTTTAAATTATATTAGTTTCAGAAGTTTTTATTAGTAAGAGAGATGTAATTATTTTATAGAAGTGTTTGATGAATGAGAGATTTGTTTAGTTGGTTAGTTGGTGGAAGAAAGAGTGGGGGTTCACAAAAAGATCAAATAATTAATTTAAAAGTTGTTTCAAGAAAATTAACGAGGTCAAAACAGAAGGTTGAGAATCAAAAGAGAAAAACTGAAAGAAGTGTTAAAGATGCCATAAGAAAGGGAGATATGGAAATGGCAAGACTTCATGCAAATGAATTAGTTAGAAATAGAAAGTGGTCAATAGGATATCAATCAATGATAAACAAGATAGATGGTTTGGTCTTTAAACTTGAAAGAGCAGATGCTATTCAAAGTGTTGCTGGTGAAATGAAAAATGTGGTAAATACTTTAGCACAATTAAATTTACAACTGAATTTGCCTGAGATTGAAAATGTTGTAAATAATATGAGTGGAATTTTTGAGGGAATAGAAATTAAAACAGAGATTATGGATGATTCTTTAAATGAGGTTTTTGAAACCGATAGTGATGAGAGTGAAGTTGATAGCCTATTGGAAGAATATGGGGTTGATGTTGGGGTTTCTGTGTCATCTGATTTACCAACTCCATCTACAACAGTTGGTGAATTAGAAAAAGAAATTGAGGAATTAAAAAATCAGGAGGATGAATAAATGGGATTAATGGATTGGTTATTTGGTAGAGACAGAAAAAAAGAAGAAGTAGTAGAGTCTAAAGAGTTAGAAGCAATTGCGACATTAAAAAAACAATTGAATAATATGGAAGTAAAAGGAAACAAATTACAAAGGCAGGTTGGTGAACAAAAAGACTTAGCAAAAAATATGTTAAAAATTGGAAATAAAATCGGAGCAAGAGAAGCTTTGGTAAGGAGTAATGTGTATTTACAAAAATATAATCAGTTATCAAATAGTAGGTTAAATTTACAAACCTTAATCGATAATATATCTGATGCTACTGATGCTAAAGAGTTGGTTTCTGCTATGAAAGTAGGTAATCAAGTTGTTACTGAAATGATAAGCGAAGTTGAAACTGAAGATCTTGAAAAAACAATGATAGAGATGGAGGAAAATAGAGATCGTGTAGACATTATGAATGAGACTCTAGCAGATACAACGGCCATAGAGACTAATATGAGTATGGAATTTACGGAAGGTATAGATGAACAACTTGCAGCTTTAGAAATGGAGATCAGTGGTGAGTTACCAGATATTAAAGACAAAGAAATTGAAAATGTTGGTGATGAGGAGGAAAGGGAAAAAGAAGAAGAAAGTCAAGAAATTGAGGAAAATTTAGAGAGTGAAGAGAAAGGAATGGATGAGACAGAATAAAAAATTAATATGATTTCATTATTACTATCACAATTTATTTTAATGGATTAATTGTAGTAAGGTTGGACTTGATTAGTCCACTAGCGCTGACGCATGTGCTGCCGTGGCTTAGCCCGGTATAGCGTCCGGCTGTTAACCGGACGGTCGCAGGTTCGAAATCAATATTTTGCGGAATATTGGTGAATAAATCCTGCCGGCAGCGCTATTTTTTCTTATTTTTGAAAATTTATAATAAGTATAAAATGGAAATAATGATATGATGAGGCATGAGTTGTATTTAGAAAATTCATATGTTAGTGAGTTAGAAACTGATATTGAAAATATTAATGAATTTGGGGTTAAATTGAAAAATACTATTTTTTATCCGAGAGGCGGTGGTCAACCAGAAGATAAGGGGACATTAACAATTCAAGATGAAATTTATGATGTATTGGAAATCAAAAAATTTTCAGATGGGGTTTATTTAAAAATTAATGATTTTGAAAGTTTGAGTGTGGGAGATATGTGTGTTCAAAAAATTGATTGGGGGTATCGATATAAGTTGATGAAACATCATACAGTATTACACATATTGTCTGCTGTTGTTTGGGATGAGTTTAAAGCTAAAGTTACGGGGGGCAATATCTATGAGGATAAAGCTAGATTAGATTTTGATATGGATATGCTAGATAATGAAATAGCAGAGGAAATGGTGAGACGGGTAAATACAATCATATCTCAAAACCATAGGATTGATGTCACTTTTGAAAATAGAGATAAATTGAAAGAAGATAGTGATCTAATTAGAACCGTAGTAAATTTAATACCTGAAAATATTAAAATAATAAGAATTGTTAAAATTGGGGATGTCGATATACAAGCTGATGGTGGGTTACATGTAAAAAATACATCTGAGATTGGTAAAGTTAAATTAATAAAAAAAGAAAATAAAGGTAAGGGGAGAAAGAGAATATCTGTTGGGATTATTCTTTAGTTATTAATTCAGATTGGTTTATAAGGTAATATATACGAATTAATAATTCACTAAAAGCGGTAGATAATGCTTCATTTTCCATTTTTGTAGTAATGAAGTCATCTTCATTTATTCTTTGAGAGAGATATTCAACCATACCATATATTGTCATAATATTATGTATGTATGCAAATGCAATAAGTGATTCTGCTGCGTCTGCGACTCTACCTGGTTTCGTATTTTTACCTAATTTTTCCCTAAGTTTAGATAAATCCATCGCATTTTTTAATACATTATCTCTGACATGAACATTTCCCGACATACCAAATAAGCCAATTTTAAGAGTGGAGAAAAGAAAATTGACTAAAGAGTCACCAATTAGAGCCAAGTCTTTAGATTCGAGAATAGCTCTTAATGAACCTGAACTCAGTATACCTTGTATTTTTTTTAGAAGATCTTTTAATTGTGAATTATTATTCATTATAAATCAGAGTTAATATTATAGATACGCATCTTCAAAACTTTGTTTGAATTCATCTGATAATTCGGAGATCTTTTGGGCAGCGTTAATTAAAACATCTTTGGGGTCTACTGTTCCGTCAGTTCTGATTTGAAACATTAAACTGTCTTCAAATGTTCTATCTCTGGCATATCCTGCTAGAACAACTCCTTTTTCTTCTAAGGCCATTACTCTGAGAAGATTGTAAAGGGTGTGAGGGTCATCTTTTATTTGCATACGAATGTATGTATCATCTAGATGTTGTATGTTAATTTGTATTGGTTTCATGGTGTTCTATAATTAATAAAAAGACCATGGTTTTTAATTATTGCTTTGTGTTTTCAAAAGGATTTATTTCTTTACCCTTTTTTGTGAATATTATTTTTCCTCCTTCAAAAGCTAATTGAGACATTTCTTCTGAGTTAAGAGAGTCATCTGGGTGTTGTGTTAATGTGGGAAGGATATCAATTTCAAGGGCGTCAAGTAATGATTTAGATGCTAATTCTAAGGACATAGTGAATTGATAATCATAATCGGTTTTTTTGATTATATTGGATTGAATTGAAATATCAATTATATTTTCTATATCATTTGTTTTAGAAAGAACTGACATACTAATTAGAAATTTTTCAATATCTTTGTTAAATTTTCTTGATAGTTGAGATTTATAGTTTAATATCTGGGGGTGTATATTCTTTAGATCAGTTATATTTGCATCTGTGGTTAGTTTTGCGTTTGAAAATTTTGTTATGAATCCTAAGGCTTCAAGACAAGAGGAATATAGATCAAAGCTTAATGGTGGATTGAAAAGTTGTGAAAGTATTTTTTCATTAAATGTATAATAATTATTTTTGTCTGGACGGTTTGCTAAGATTATTTGATTTTGTATGTTATTAATAGATGAAATTAAGGAATTGATTTCTTCTTTTTGACCTCTTAAAGTAATCTCGATTTTATTGTGAGATGTATCATAAACTGCATCTGCGTCTTTAATAATTTTTGCTGATAAATCTAAGAATAGATCTCTCTCTATTGGGTTATTTGGTGAGAAAGATATTGATTTCTCAAATGATTGGATTTTATTTTTTTTCCTTGATTTCATATTAATACTCTGGTGTGAAATTAATATTACCGTAATCTGAGGCGGTATTTCTTTGTTGTTCTTTATTACAATCTATGCATTTCAATTTGAATTTTTTAGATTTTACTACATCTTCTCCACAGATTTTACAAGTCGTGTGTAAAACTCCATGATTATTATCTGATACCTCTAATTGTATTGGGTATGTTTTTGCATCAATTACTTTTGCTCTGATTATATCTCCTGCAGAATAAAATTCATTAAGATCATCTATGAAATCTCTGGAAGCGTCTGAAACATGCATAGTTGCTGAAATAGGAGGATTAATTGGTTTTTTGTGAATATATCCAACTGTAACTTTTACATGAATATTAGTAACTAATGTTACATGACCAATTATAATATCTCCTTTTTTAGGGTTTGCACGGCCTTTTTTGAATGGGATTACTTTTGCTTTGTAATATTGTGTATCAATATATTTTCTTCCTGTTACTGATGCTTGGATTTCATGATCTTCTGCATGTGTTGTTCCACTTGATGGTAGAAATTGTTCTACTACTCCAATTTTATCAGATGGGAACACAATATCTGATTCTTTTGCTTTTTGTTTCATTTTTCTAATTCATATATTGAATGTGTGATATTAGTAGTCTTTTATTCTTACTCATATCAATAAAAAGGGTAATTGAAAAAAAAATTAATTGGGTTTTATGATTGATACCATCAAAGTAATTAAAAAATATCATAAAATTGTGTAATAAGTTAAGATGTCAACAGATAATCAAAACAATTTAAATGCAACATTAAGATCTTTCAAAACTGTAGATGAGGTATCAGGGCCCCTATTATTTGTAAATTTAGAAGGGAAGGGGGGTGTATCTTATGGTGAAATATGTGAGATAGATACTCCATTAGGTGAAAGAAGAAGAGGTCAAGTATTAGAGATTTCTGATGATTTAGCTGTTATTCAAGTATTTGAAGGTACTACTGGTTTAGATACCGACAAAACAACTGTTAGGTTTTTAGGATCTACTTTAGAAATTCCACTTTCCGAAGATATGTTGGGGAGAGTTTTCAATGGAAGGGGCACACCGATTGATGATGGACCTGCACCAATTGGAAAATTGAAAAGAACTATTAATGGAGACCCATTAAATCCTGCTGCGAGAGAATACCCTAGAGCATTTATTCAAACTGGGATTTCCTCAATAGATGCATTACTTACATTAGTGAGAGGACAAAAATTACCTTTATTCTCTGGATCTGGTTTACCACATAATCAAATTGGTGCGCAAATTGCGAGACAGGCAACTGTATTGGGAGAGGGAGAAGCGTTTGCAGTAGTATTTGCTGCGATGGGTATAACTGCCGAAGAAGCTAGATTCTTTCAAGCTGATTTTGAAAGAACTGGAGCGCTTGAAAGAGTTACATTATTTTTAAATTTAGCAGATGATCCTGCTGTTGAAAGAATTATTACACCAAGATTAGCGCTAACGTTTGCTGAGTATCTTGCGTTTGATTTAGATTACCAAGTATTGGTTATTTTAACTGATTTAACAAATTATGCAGAGGCATTAAGAGAAATTTCTGCTGCTAGGGAAGAGGTTCCTGGTAGAAGAGGTTTTCCGGGATATTTATATTCCGACCTTTCCACAATATATGAAAGGGCAGGAAGAATTGAAGGAAAAAAGGGATCAATTACTCAAATCCCAATTTTATCTATGCCTAATGATGATATTACTCATCCAATTCCAGATTTAACAGGTTACATTACTGAAGGTCAAGTATATGTAGATAGGGCATTAAATAGGAAGGGTGTTTTCCCTCCAATTAATCCATTACCTTCTTTATCAAGATTGATGAAAGAAGCAATTGGGAAAGACTCTACTAGAGAAGATCATTCTGGTTTATCTGCACAATTATATGCTGCGTATGCTAAAGGAAGGGAAATTAGAGATTTGGTTGCTGTTGTCGGTGAAGAGTCTTTAACAGATGAGGATAGATTATACCTTGTATTTGCAGAAAAATTTGAAAATGAATTTTTAGATCAAGGTTTAACAAATAGAACAATATTTGAAACATTGAATTTAGGTTGGGATCTATTGAAAGTGTTTCCAAATCCAATTAGACAATTAAAAAGAATTGATGCCGAAGTTATAGAGAAATATCATCCTGAATTTAGAGATAAGAATGCAGATCTAGACAGAATTGATGCTTAGTATTCAAAATAAAGAATTTTTTATAGTAAATCAAGTTGATAATTTTATTGAAGTCTCAATTATTGGAAGTAGTTTTTCTGAAGAAAGAGATGCACCACCTATGAGACCTCCATCAATATTTTCAATCATCAGTAAACTTTCTACATTATTTGAATTCATAGAACCACCATATATTATTTGCATATTATTTGCGATTTCAGATCCATAATTTCTTTTGAGGTATTCTCGAATGATATGATGAGTTTGGTCTGCATCTTTAGGAGTTGCGGGTTTTATTATGTTGTCTTTGTTCAATAATTGGTTGTTAATTGCCCAAACGGGTTCATAAGCGATTATTATTGATTTTAATCCTTCTTTTGGAATATTTTTCAAAGCAGTTTCTAATTGATGTTCTAATATTATTTGATAGTTGCCTGAAGATCTCTCTTCAAAGGTTTCTCCAATACATAAAACTGGAATAATATCATGATTGATACAAAGATGAATTTTTTTATTAATTTCTTCATTTGTTTCATTAAATAAAATCCGTCTTTCACTATGACCGATAAGGCAATATTTTACATTTAAGTCAACTGCAGTAATAATTGATGTTTCTCCTGTAAAAGGACCAGAGATTTCATGATAAATGTTTTGTGCAGCAAGATTAATTTTTGAATTTTTGAATAATTCATGTCCTATATGAAGGAGAGCAGGTGGTAATGCGATAAATATTTTTGATAAGTTAATATTTTTATTCTGTAGATCATTAAGAATTTGAGTTAGTCGAATTTTAACTTCACTAATTGAATTAATTTGAAGCTTCCAATTTCCCCCTATTATGTGAGGTCTCATATTTTTATATAAATGAAATCACTAATTTATGTAGTGTTTTGTTATCTGAAAAATCGATTATTCTTTTAATTGAATAACCCACATTTCTACAAATTGGTTTTTAGTATTAGATTTTCGCCTAGTTTTGTTTGATGATGATGAGGCTTTTCGTTGTAATTTTTCTTTAATATGTAGTGATGGAAATTTTTCTAATGTTGATTGGATTGGATTATCGGTATCTGTGAATAATTCAGCCATATTTGAAAAAAGTAGAATGATGTTTCCACCACTAGTTATTTTTGAAATAGCTTGAGTAAAAAAATCAAAAAATAAATTAGTAGGGTAGTAGATTGCTTTATCAATCCCACTTTTGATTGGATGTTGTGCGGGCAACCACGGTGGGTTGAATACTATTAGATCGATGTTTTGATGTTGAATACCAGATAGTAAATCAGATTTAATAAATTGAAGGTTTTGTTGGTGATTTAATTTTTTGAGTTGATGATGAATACCTATTATTGCGTTTGGATTAATTTCGGTCCCTATAATGGAATTGAATTGATATTTCATCAATATAAAAGATAATATTCCTGAACCAAAACCAACATCGATTACACTATTTTTTGGACCTTGATAATTTGATAGCCATTCATCAAATAGTAATATATGATCTAATCGAGTAGGGAAATATACATCATAATATGGGTGGATTTTGAAATCCAAGAAATCAAATTTTATGCCATTATGATACCATTGCCATGAACCATTTAAACCTTGAATTTCGGGAAATGAAAGATAAAATTCTTCTTTTTTTGGATAAAATAATTCAAGCCACCCAATGTCAGGGGCATTTTTTACTTGTAATTTTTGATCTTTTATTCTTAAAAATAAATTATGTGATTTAGATCTATAGTATTTACGATACTGTCTTTTATTTGAATAATTGTTGAATGGATACTTTTTTTTAAGAATTTTTTTAAGATTATTAAGTATTTTTAGACCCAACGAATAAGAGTCGTTTACTACAACGGGTGAGTCACTCATCAATAGTTCTAATATGTCAGTTAAATTTGAGTTTTTATTCGCTATGAAAAATTCTTTTGGGTTTTTTGGTATAGGTTTATTAGATGAATTATGACTCAACATAGATATAAACTCTTGATAATGTTATGATAAAGATCTAATTTATAATTTATCTGTAGTATTAACAGAAATTAATGAAATAATTTGAAAATAGGGGTTTTATAAAAAATATTTATAATTTTGAAGAACACTCATTGATTTAGATTTTCTAATATTTTTTTCTCTATAAACCAATAAGGGACATTCCCTGCATAGATTATCTGATCATGATATTCTTGATCAGAAATTAGGTTTTTTGTTTTATTTCTTAATTCAGTTAGTTGGTGTTTACCCAAAAGATAACTAGAAAAGTATCCAGGGCTTCTAGAGTACATCATTAGCTCAGCGGTTGCCGTTTTTTTATGATAACCTGTTTTGTCCATTAAAAAATTCACTGCTTCATCAAATGACATTCTGCCAGTATGAAGTTGAGTGTCAATTACAATTCTCGCAGCTCTCCATCTTGCAGCATTTACTTGAAGAAATCTTTGTCTTAAATTTGGATTATTTGGATCATTTTCATAACCCGCTTTCCACATCATTTCCTCAGTATATAATCCCCAGCCTTCTGTAATATCAGCTAATTTTGATGAATACATCAAGCCGGTGTTGGGTGATGGGTGAGAGAAAATATTGGTTCTAACCATGCTAGGATGTATATTTTTTGCAGCCCCATGTAAATGATGACCAGGATAGCTCTCATGTGCGATTAAAAGCGGTTGATAGGCGAAGGAGTGCTCTTCCAACATGGATAAATCATCATGAACTGTACAATAGAAATATCCTGTTTGGTCTTCATCGAATCTGCCTGGCATACCTGCTGCGGCTATTGATAGAAATTTCTTCATTGGACCTGGAGTTCTAATAATTTCCAATCTTTCTTTTGGCATTGTTACGATTTCTTTGTCGATGAGAAATTTTCTTGCCTTATCTGCTAATAATTGATAATGTTGGATAACCTCATCAAAATCTTTTGCATGATCCATTCGAATTAATTTTCTCAATTCTTCAACATCTCCATTATGAATATTATTGGCGATGTCTTGCATTTCATTTAGAGTTGACTCTAAATAATCCCAACCTAATTGTTCTAATTCTTCTACATTTAATCCAATCTTTCTTTTTTCAAGAAGTTCAGAATATGCTTCTGGACGAGTCCTTATTGGACCACCATCTAATTGATTAAGCCAAATTAAGTGTTTCTTTAACTCATTTTGTGCATATTCTATGGTTTTGATTAATTCATCCAACAAAGTTTCAGATTCTTGTTTAAACAACTCTGGAACTCCTTCAAGATAATCAATCAATCCATTTATACTATTTATTTCAACCTCAGTCCAAATTTTTACTGGTTCTATTATTCTCCTTTGTTCTCCTTTTATTAGAGGGGAAATAGATCTTAATCTAGCGATGATTGACCTTACTCGACTTGTTTGATCTGGGACTTTCTTACGAGTTAATGAAATAATTCCTGAAAGTATAGTGCTTGATAGATAATGAGCTGATTCCCACCACCTCAATCTCTCCAATTCATGCAAATTTATTTCTAAAAACCAAGAGAGTAAATGATAATCATCTTGGTTTTCATCGGTTGGGCTGAACTCTTGTAATTTTGATTTTATTGCATTAAGAGTTCTAATATCATGATCAACTCCGTGTTTTGAAATATCCGGCCAGAGATTGTTATAAATGATTATACCCATATTTGTAGATCCGACTGGATTTGATTCCTTCAAAATAGTCATACTAATGTTGACTAAGTCGGCGAAAGATTCTGCTCTTGAGATTTTTTCAACATAAAGCACAATATGACTATATTATACACCAAATAAAATGGATACTACGAGACGATAAAATTCTGAGAGAAGTATTTGGTAAATTGATCAAGTGATAATTTTTAGTTATTCTCATGATTTAATAACCATATTTTTTTATCAATACCACCCGCATATCCTGATAATTTTCCATTAGATCTTATCACTCTGTGACATGGGATAATAATGGCAATTTTATTTTTACTATTTGCAGTACCTATGGCCCTTGATGTAAGGGGGGGCTTGCCTAATTTTTTTGCAATGTCTCCATATGATAAGGTATTTCCATATGGAATTTTTAGGAGTTCTTCCCATACTTTATTTTGAAAAGGAGTACCATTATAGTGTATTGGAATATCAAAAATAGTTCTTTTTTTACTAAAATATTCATCGAGTTGTTTTGTTATTTTTTTTATTAATGGTGGTTGTTTGGAATTGGGTAAAGATGTTTTTACAAATTTTAATTCTATAAGTGAGTTTAAACGTGTGTCAATGGTTATTAATATTGGCCCCATAGGTGATTGATAAGTCTGAGAATATATCATTAATAATTTTTATAAAAAATATCAATTAAATAATTTTATTAATTGATGGCATAATTTAGCCCATTTGGGTTATTTTTAATATCGAATAATGGTTTTGAACTTATGAAGTTCCCTACTATAAAATCAAAGACCTTGAATAAAAATGAATATCAATTGCCTAATGATCTTAGAGGGGAATACAATGTTGTAATAGTCGCATTTACACAATATCATCAAAGAGATGTTGATACGTGGATACCTTTTTTACAAATATTAGAGAGAGATAATTCAAATATTCATTATTATGAGTTGCCTACAGTAAATAATAGAGGGCCTTTGTTTAGATTTTATTTAGATGGAATAATGAGGGGGGGGATTAGAGATTTTGAGACAAGAGAGAGAACTATTACATTATATACAAATGTCAAAGATTTTTGTAATGGTTTGAATATTAATCCGAGCCAAATTTATACATATTTGATTGATAAGAAAGGAGAGATATTATTTTTTGTTGCTGGACGATTTTCAGATAAGAAGGGAAATGATCTTTTGAGTGTGATAAAAAAATTAAATGATTAATTTTGATTATTAAACAGGAAGTTTAATTTTAAATATAATATACATGAATACGATGGCTACTGTTTCTGAGAAACCTGATAAACAAATTAAAAATTATAGAGAAGATGTGCGAGCATTATGGTTCGGAATTTTGTTTTCTTTTATTTTTACTGGAGTGATATGGTTAACTGGGGGGTATCTTAGGGATTTAGAAAGTACTTTTTTACCAGACCAGGGGGTTGATTGGTATTATTGGAAAATGCCAGAACCAACCCTATTGGGAGGGATCTTAGCATGGGGGTTTTTTTTGGTTCACTTAGGTATAATTTGGTATCTGATATATTATGCACAAACGAAACAAAGAAAATATTCGACTAATTTGCAGAAATTCAATATTATTGCATTGATAACGAATGCGGTGTTTTCATTTTTACATCTATTTAGAACGCACACTACATATGATGGTTTAGCCATGAGTTATGCACCACAAATTAGTCAAGCCGCAGTTGTTATAATGTTGGTCATGATATTAATCATGGAAAATAGGAGGAGAGGGATGTTCTTTGGAAAACCTGCACCTACAATTACATCAGAGGTAGTTAGAGCCATGAGAAAATATCATGGATATTTTTTTGCTTTATTTATAATTCAAGCATTTCATTTTAATCCCATGACAAGTGCAACCGCAGGTCATATGATGGGGTTTTTGTATACATTTTTATTGATGCTTCAAGGATCTTTATTTTATAATAATATTCATCGTGATAAGTATTGGACTACGTTTATGGAGGTTGCTGTTTTAATTCATGGGTCAATAGTAGCAATCAATCAAGATGGAATTAGTGGTTTTTGGCCCATGTTCTTTTTTGGATTCGCTGGAATATTTGTGGTGACACAAATGCATGGATTAGGTTTATCTGTGAAATCAAGATGGATTATTATGGGAGTATATTCTAGTTTAGTGATGGTTGTTGGTTTTTCATTTAGAGGTTTAGAAGTTTTAAGAGACTTGATAGCTATTCCAATAATAGATTATTCATTAATTTTTGTGATATCTTGGTTTACATGGTTAATTATGAGAGTCATTAGTAGATGAAAGTATGATTATGCAGTATACCCTCCATCAATAGGTATTACACTTCCAGTCATAAATGATGCTTCTTTTGAAGCCAGCCACACCACCAGATTAGCGATTTCTTCGGGTTTACCCAAACGACCAATTGGTTGCTGCGATATTATATGTTCTGATGACATTTGTTGGTCTTCAATTAATTTTTGTATAGAAGGTGTATCTACCCACCCTGGTGCAATAGCATTAATTCTAATGTTTGTATTATTGTTAGCATATTGTAATGCGGTCGATTTTGTTAAACCTATAACTCCATGTTTTGCGGCGGAGTATGCAGGGTCAAATGGAAATCCTCGTAGTCCATCTACAGATGAATTATTTATGATGGTGCCCCCATTATTGTTAACCATATTTTTTAACTCATGATGCATAAAATGGAAAATTGAATTAAGTGTACCATTTATTGTTGTTTCCCAATCAATTTGAGAAATATTATGAAGGAAATCTGATGAGGAACCCGTAGCAGAGTTGTTGAATGCAGAGAATAAAGATATGTTTTGTTCAGTAATAATTTTGAATATATTTTCTATTTCTTCTTTTTCTAATATGTCCGCGCCTATCCAAAAACTATCTGGTGATATTTTTTGTAGTTTTTTCATGGTGGAGGTTGCTTTTTTTTCATCTTTACTTGTTGCAATTACTGTTGCCCCCATATTTGCAAATTTAATGGCTGTGGCCATACCAATTCCTGATGATGCACCAGAAATCAATATATGTTTATCTTGGAATTCTCCCATATTATAACTTGTAAAATGAGTATAATAAGATAATTGACTAAATTTTGCAGAAATGAATTAGAAAAATAAACAATTATAATAATATAAAGATGATCGAGAGTTATGAGTATTACAAAAGAGGATATTGAAAAATTTTTAAATATCTCTATAAACGGAGGGGGCACTTATCACCCCAATAAAGATAGAATCGCATTTGTATCTGATAGATCTGGAGTTTATCAAATTTATACTTATGATATGGAAAATAAAAACATTAATAAAATTTCTAGTGGTGAGGATAGATCGACAAATCCAATATATTTACCTGATGGAAAATTATTATATTCAACTGATGTTGGTGGTAATGAAAGATTTCAAATTATGGTTTATGATGAGACTAAAAATGAAACTTTTAGGCTGACTTCTTTTTTGGAAGCAAAGCATAGATTCCAATTTGCAACAGAAAATGCAGTATATGTTTCTGCAAATATCTTAGATAATCAAAGATTTGATGTTTTTAGATATAATTTTCCCTTAGAGGAAGGGATGTTGGAAGAGTTATTATTAGAGGGGGAACCATTTATTCCTGTTTCACCTTTAATGGTAAATAAAGATGAAACTAAATTAATAGTTTCAAAAACAAAAAGTAATTTATCTAATGATCTTATAATGTTGGATTTGGAAGAAAAATCATCAAAATTATTGACAAAGTGTTTTGAACAACATAATAGTAGATTCTACCCTGTTGAGTTTGTTGAGGAAATGATAATATTGATCAGAAGTGATCATGGTAGAGATTTTATGTCATTGGCTGTTTTCGATTTTGAAAATGATAAACTAGATTATTTGGAGGAGGATGAATGGGATACTGGAAAATCAGTATTAAATGATGATAATGAAATAATATTTACAAAGAATGTAGAAGGTTCTGACAAATTATATTTTGGAAAGTTTGAAAACAATAGATTACTAAATATTGAATTGGTTAAGCTGCCAAGCGATTATGGTATTCTAAGTTCTGGTGATTTTAGAACATGGAATAGTAGTTTTGACTATAATAAAGATAAAATGAAAATAATATTAACTTACTCAGCTCCTGATAAAATTACAAATTTATATGAAATTGATTTGAATACAAAACAGTGTATACTTTTAGAAATATCAGATAATGAAAAACAATTTAATTTTGGTACGTTTGTTTTGAATAAATTTGATAGCTTTGATGGTTTAGAAGTCCCTTATTTTATGATGAAACCTAATGGTGATGGGCCTTTTCCAACTATTTTTGTTATACATGGTGGACCTGAGGGGCAATCAAGATCAGGATTTTCAAATAGGTTACAATTATTATACTCAATGGGATATATGATTATTATACCAAATATTAGAGGGTCAAATGGATATGGAAGAAAATATTTGGCATTAGATGATATAGAATTAAGATTAGATTCAATTAAAGATATTAATGAATTGGCTCAACACTTAATAATGAATAATGATTATGTTGATGAAAAAAAATTAATTATCTATGGAGGTAGCTATGGTGGATTTGCCGTATTATCAGCCATGGTTGAGTATCCAGATACATTTCAAATAGGAATTGATATAGTTGGGATTTCTAATTTTGTGACATTTTTAGAAAATACTGCTGATTGGAGAAGAAGATTAAGAGAGGTTGAATATGGTTTCTTGGAGAGAGATAGAGAATTTTTAGAATCAATATCTCCATCTAATAAAATAGAAAATGTAAAATCACCAATTTTAATTATTCAAGGAGATAATGATGAAAGAGTACCATTATCTGAGTCAATTCAAATGTATGAAAAATTAAAAGAGCAAAATATACCTACACAACTTTTACGTTTTGAAGATGAAGGCCATGGTGTAATAAAGAGAAAGAATGTGATAAAACAATATAAGATTATATTTGAATTTTTAAAAACACATTTGAAGAATTAAAGAATTTTTCTCATGATTTCTTCATGATATCCAGTAATAATTGGAAAATAGCCTTGAAGTTTTTTATCTAATTCGGGGTCACCTGTGTCTACGTACAAAAATTGTGTATTTCTTATTTTTTCTAAGGTAGAGAAAATTAAAATTTGTGAGTTTGGCAATTGGTTAATTGTGGATGCAGGGATTTGACGATTTCCTCTACCAAAAACATGGCCTTGATTACCAATGGGGGAAACCCATATTCCTGTTATTGTTACTCCCAATATATCCTTAAAGTTTGCGTCTTTGATGATGATTTCATTATTTTGTATTATATCAACCCCTAATAGTGTGGTTTCATGGCCTAAATGTTCGAAGATTGTCTTCATAGTACTTCCTGGACCAATTAATATTGTTGAATTCTCTAATAATTTATCTTCTGAAATTCGTTCAGCTATCAAACGATGAGTGTGAGTATCATTGTTTGACCAACTGATTTTTCCTAATTGTTTTTTTTGAGTAATTGGGATTAATGCTGATGTTGTAATCTGAGTTAAATCAATGTTTTTTGAAACATTATTTAGATCTAAATCTAATAAATCTTCATTATAAGTTTCTCCTTCCCAGTTTTGAAGAAAACTACCTAAATCTTCAGGCTTATGTAAAAAACAAGGAGAGTAAATTTTAACTCCTGAAGGAATACCCATGATTGGAATTTGTTTTGAGAATTTTGCAACATCAGATGCGGTTCCATCACCTCCTGCAAATAAAATTAAGTCTAAATCATGATTTGTTAATTCTTTTACTAATTGATGAGTTGTTTCTGAATTAGTATATTTTTGAAAATTAGATAATATTATTTTATTTTCTTGGGATAAATCAATGGGGTAATTGGATGCCAATATCCAATTGATTGAAATGTTTTTGGGGATTGAAGTGAGTGCCCTTGAAACAATATTCCAAATTGGTTGAGGCATTCCATCATCAATTGCTTTCCAAGCTTTTTGAATATCATCTGTACCTTTCCAAGCCAAGGCCGCACCAACACCTGCAATTGGGTTGATTACTAAACCGATGGAAAGTTCTTTCATTATTTGTTAATGATTTAATATTATATTAATTTTGTATTTAATTTTATATTGATTTATTGAAATATATCAATTATTGATTGTCCCACATATTCCATTTCCTCAATGGTAAGAGATGGAACAACTGGAACTTCAAAATGGTTGATTGCTATGTCTTCTGATATGGGAAGTTTGACTTTATTGTAATCTGGAAACTTAACATAATCAGCCCATCTCCAAGATTGAATATTTTTGAAATTTTCTTGTTGATAACTTAATGTAGAGTAAATTGGACGAGTTAAAACGTTTTTTTCTTTGAATTTTTCTACTGCTTCTGTTGGTTTTATTTTATGATTTCGAGTATCAATTGCAAAAATATAATTTCCGTGTGTCATACCACTTGGGATATGTTGATAGTCTATGTTTGGTATTTCATCGATTATTTTACGGTAGTATTTTGCATTTCTATCACGTATTTTTAGTAAATCTTCGATTTTATCCATTTGTGCATCTGCTATTGCTGCACAAACATCTGCTAATCGAAAATTATAACCAACGCGTACATGTTTATATCCTCCTTGAAGGGTTCGACCATGATTTTTTAAAGAAATAATTTTTTCTGCCAAATCATCATCGTTTGTTGTAACTACTCCACCTTCACCTGCAATCAAATTTTTTGTGACATATAGAGAAAAGGCAGCAATATCTCCAAAACCACCGACATGTTGTCCATCTATTTTTGCACCGTGGGCTTGAGCTGCATCTTCAATGATAAATAAATCACGATCCTCAGCAATATCTCTGATTGCTTTCATATCTGCTGCCAAACCATATATGTGAACGGGCATGATTGCTTTAGTTTTGTCTGTAATTGCGGCTTCAATTAATTCTGGATCTAAATTCCAAGAATTAGTATCTATATCTATGAATTTTGGAACTGCACCTGTGAATAATATTGAATTGGATGTGGCTATAAAGGTAAATGGGGTCGTTATTACTTCATCACCAGGTTTTATGGGGGATGCTTCCATAGCTAAATGTAAGGCCGTTGTCCCATTATTACATGCTATAGCATGATTTACAGATGCTAATTTTTTAAATTTATCTTCAAAAGATCTTGCATATTTTCCTTCAACTAAATTTTTTGATTTAATTACTTCATTGACGGCTTGAGCTTCTGATGAGTCGATTGAAGGATCAACAAATGGGATATTTCGTCCAATCATTATATTCACATTATGACTTCTTACTTATTAATTGATACCATTGATGAAGAGTTAATTAATAATTGATTTAGATTTTATCAAATTTTATTGATGTTGATCGTAAGTCTATAATGCATATAATATCACAATATTTTAAGGAAGATGATTTCAAAGACACCATTTTACAAAGCTCATAAAAAAGAAAATGCTGATTTTACAGAATTTGCAGGATATGATATGCCTGTAAGATATGATTGGGGGAATATAAAAGATGAACATAGAGTCATAAGAGAGTCTGTAGGGATGTTTGATGTTTCTCATATGGGTAGATATTGGGTGTATGGACAAGATGCAAAAACATATTTGAATTATGTAGTACCTAGAGATATAAAAAAATTGGAAAATGGAAAATCTGGATATACATTTATTTTGAATGAAAATGGAGGATTCAAGGATGATATAATTATTTCTCAATTGAATAATGATGAATTTATGGTAGTGTGTAATGCAGGAAATAGAGAGAAAATATGGACTTGGATGACTGAAATCATGGAAGAAAAAATCTTTGAAGGTAAAGATGTTTATTTAGAAGATAAATCAGATATATCCTCTATGTTGGCTGTGCAGGGGCCTGAGTCGATGAAAACTCTTAAAAAAATGTTTGGAGTAGATATAATAGAAAATAGATTTAGAACTGAGTGGTATAGGTTTGAAAACATAAGAGTGTTAATTTCTACCACAGGTTATACTGGCGAAAATGGAGTTGAATTAATAATATTTGGAGATGATGCTGATTTGGAACATAATTCTTTGGTTATTTGGGAGAAATTGTTAGCATTAAATGTTAAACCTTGTGGGTTAGGAGCTAGAGATACTTTGAGGATTGAAGCGGGTTACCATTTATATGGACAAGATTTATCAGAGGAGATCCATTTATTGGAGTCAGGTTTGGGATTTAAGCCATTAGCGTTTATTGAAAAAGAAAGTGGTTTTAAGGGACAAGAAGGTGTTTTGAGAGGTAAAGGAATTGTTAGTAGGACACGGGTTGGTTTTAAATTGTTAGGAAGAGGGATTGCCAGATATGGCTATCCTGTGGTTGATGAAAATCAACTTATAATTGGCAAGGTTACCTCTGGTACTAGATCTCCATTATCAGATGAGTCTATTGGAATGGCATATGTTGATAAAAATTTTAATGAGGTTGGGAGCAAAATATTTGTAGATATGAAGGGAAATAGGAAAAAGAGTAAATTGGTAGAGGCAGAGGTAATAGGATTTCCCACATATGATACCAAAATATATGGATTGAATAGAGATGAGTAGTGTTATTATATGAACGATAAATTAAATAATAATCGGGAAAATTACGGGGTTATAAAAAACATAGAGGTTTTTATGAAAGAAAATTTAGAGTTAGAAGTTATACTAAAAGGGTATTGGCCGAACCCATCATGGGAAATGGTTGATAAAAAAATAAATTTTAATAATGAAAAAAAGATAGTTGAAGTTTTTATAATTGGAAAAAGTAATGGTAAAATATCTCTGCAGGTTTTAAAAAATTTTGAATATAGATTTGTGGTAAAAATTCCATTTAGTGGTTCTTGGTGTTTAAGAGGAGTTTTTAAAAATGGATACAAAGAAACAAAAATTGAGGTAATTTAAAGTTAAATCTCTTTAGAATACATTATGACAGTATGTGGTTGCCCCCATCCAAAATTTTGTTTTGCAAAACCAAGCATTGCTTCTCTGTTTGATGATGAGTGTGCGACAGCAATTGTGGCTAGATCACGTGAGGCATAACCTTTCAGTGCTAATGATGCTGAAGAATAATTTTTAATTGTGTTGGATGAAATGAACCCATGAATTTCACTTGGTAAGGCGTGTTTTGATATTATTATCAGGGTTGATTGATCAATATTTGTATAGATTTGATTATTATCAATTAATTGATTAAAGAGGGGTTGCGTAAAGGGGACCCAGTGCCCATCAATCATAATGTTATAGGATGTAAATTTTAACATTGACTTAAAATGAGGATACATAGTTTCATCTAATACTTTCGCAAAATCATTTGTGAATTCTGGTAAATTATCATTGGTTGAAATTTTTGTTGATGGATTAATAGAAAGAAAGTTTGGGATGAAATTATGCCTTTCCACGATTTTCCTGCCTATTAAATTGTCAGAGTCAATGGTTGTTCTTATAGATTTTGCCCCATTTTCAATAAGCCAGTCCATGGCTGATTTGACCAAAGAATGAGATAACCCGAGTTTTCTAAATTCTGGTGAAACTGTTGCTGGTTCTAACCAACCAATTGTATCAATGATTGTCGCTTGTATTTTTCCAATGATTTTATTTTTATTCACCGCTATAACTGGAAATGTAGTTGGGGTTTCTAAAGTTTTATACCATTTTTCTTTACTAATGAATGGATCTTCATTTAACATAGATGCGAATTGTATAATTGCATGTGTATCTTCTTCTGTACCTGCACGTATATCTATAGCATCAAATGACTCAACCATATTATAATTTATAACACTCATATCAATTTAAATTCGTTTGGATAAATACGGCGGATAATTAATATAATTTTAATTTGGTAAAATATTAGGTTGACAAAATATAGTTAAATTCTGAATACAAAAGACAAAGATAAAAGATAGAGTTTTGTTATGTATTTGTAATTCAAAGAAATTAATGATCTTTGGAGTAAAAAGGTGCGATACCCAAGCCTGGCCCAAGGGGCTAGCCTGGAAAGGACAAATATTTTTTCACTAGAAAGCTAGTGTGCTCCTGCACTCGGGGGTTCAAATCCCCCTCGCACCACCATATTAATTACATATTTTGTTTATAATTTATGAAAAGATAAATTATGCTTTTTATAATAAGAGTCTGCTGAAATTGTTATTCAAATGATAATATTGGTAGATAATATCGTTCAAAATGGTTCTGAGGATGAAAGTGAAATATTAGAATTAGCATTTGCTGCAGGCTATACGAATAATTATTTACATAAAATAGAGTTGAAAAAATATCACACTAAACATTTTTTAAATGAAAAAAAAATTGATAACCTTAAGATTTTGATAGAGGAAAAAAATTGTAAAAAAATAATTTTTAGTGATGTTCTAAGATCATATCAAATAGCAAATCTTGAAGAATTATTAGATGTTGAAATTATGGATAAGGTAATGTTGGTTTTAGAAATTTTTGAAAATAAGGCTAATACAACAGATATTAAATTACAGGTTGAAATGGCTAAATTAATTTATGCAAAACCTAAGGCTGGTGCTAGACTGAGTGAGGCGGTAATGAAGGAAAGAGTTGGGTTTGGTGCAGGAGGAGAACAAGTTGGAAGTGTAATGGTTTCAGATATTCAAAATAGAATAAAAAGTATAGAGAAGAAAATTAATGAAATAAAAAAACAATCTATAATTAATGAAATAATCGAGATACCAAAAATACCTATTGTGGGGTATTATAGTGCTGGAAAATCAACATTGTTTAATATTTTAACAAGTGATGAAAGAGAGACCAGCAAAGATGCGTTTACTACAATGGTATTAAAAACTGGAAGGTGTGAAGTTACAGGGTATCCAATTGATATTATTGATACCGTGGGACTGGTTAGTTTGCCAAACAATGTTATGTCTGCATTTGATTTAATGTTGAATAAAATATTTTCATTTAATGGAATAATATCGTGTATAAACGTTTCAAAATCAGAAAAGTTTAGTGAAATACAGATTAATGATTTTCTTAAATATGTAGAGAAGTTTAACATTGAGGGGAATGTACGAGTATTATTTATTTTAACAAAAGTAGATCTTGTAGATGAAGTTACAATAAAAAATGTAAAGGAAAATATACATAACTTAGAAGTTTTTGATGATTATGAAATTATAGTATCTAGATCTGATAGATCTGATGATATTCGTAAGAATTTTATTAGAGCATTTGAAAGTTTATTTGAGGACAATTTAACTGAGTTTTATTATCAAAATTTACAACCAAGTATTGCTAGTAAATTACACAATATTGCGAGAGTTGATGAACAAATTTGGAATAGTGATGGTACAACATCAATGTCTGGAATTGGTCCCACCAATTTATTGGAAAAAATAAAAGGGGAATTTATATAATGACACCTAGTATGAATACTTATTGGGGGATACTATGGAAAATGGTAGATATGGCAGATGTTGTGGTTCAAGTAGTGGATGCTAGGTTTCCGTCAATTTGTAGAAGTAATAGATTGGAAGATAAAGTTAGAGAAATGGAAAATAAGAATTTATTAGTAGTATTGAATAAAACTGATTTAATTAGTAGAGAGAAATTAAATCAGTGGATAAAATGGTTTGCAGATAGTGAAGGGCTAAAAGCAGTTGGAGTATCTGCCAAGGAGAGACTTGGTACATCAAGGATAAGACAAGAGATATTAAAATTAACTAATAAAGATGAAGCGACAGTAGCAATAGTAGGATTCCCAAATACCGGAAAAAGTAGTTTGATTAATGTCTTAAAAGGGAGAAAATCAGCACCTACTGCGCCAGTAGCAGGTCACACTAAGACCTACCAAAAAGTAAAGGTTTCGAGAAGATTAATGATGTATGATACTCCAGGAGTAATTCCAATACAATTACCTAAAAAACATCAATATTTGTTGGGAATAATGTCTTTGACTAAAATTAAAGATCCGATGGGTGTTGCATATGATTTATATGAACAGTACGAGGATCTTGCTCCGGGTAAAATAAGAGAATTCTACAATATAGATACTGTCATTTATGATTTCTTAGATGATTTAGCTATTGCTAAAAATAGGTTACAAAAGGGTGGTAAACCAGATAAACGAACTTCAGCGTTATTGTTTCTTAATGATCATTTGAAAAATGCAATACCTATATTTGAGAATGTAAATAGTCCACTGAGATATAAAGATAAATTATAATTATGAAGAATGTTGTACAACTGTAGTTGAGGCTGATTTTGATCTCCAAAGTTCTTCTCTTAAAAGATCACGAATTGCCACCCTAATTGTTTCGCTTCTATTGGGGTATCTTTGTTGTCGAACTAATTCGTCGAGGTCTGATAGGTATTCTGCTGGTAAATGGACTGTAACTAATCTCATGTTATTCACTTTTTGAACATATTTTGTGATGTTCAATATATATTGATTATTTTTATTATATAATGTTCAGTAATACTTTGGAAATATCTGTGTATTATTAATTTTTTCTGAGTGTTGGAATTGCGAGGCTAAAAATTAATAAAGCTGCAATACCGGAGATCAATCCAAATCCGGGTGCTGAAGATCCTCCTTCAACAGTCAAATACCCAACCATGGTTGGATAATGTCCTGCAAATCCACAGAAGTATTGTACTTCACCGCTTGCTGGAGAAGTCCATGTTGTGTTCCAAGTTCCTGCATAACTACCTTCTGCATCATTTGCTAATCCGATTACAACATCATCTGCATCATTTAAGTTTGTTTCAGATACATCTGCGTCAACATCGAGACGTAAGTTGTGGCCCATCATATCATCTGTATTTTGGAATACAATGACATATTGTGTGTTGGGTTGAACTGTAACTTCTGTTACGTTAAATTGGTTAGCACCACCTGAAACAACACCGATAACGATTGTTTCTGTTTGTGCTTGTGCTGGTTGTGATGCCATGATCATCAATGATGATAAAGCAAGAATACTAATTAAGAAAATACTAGTTTTGTTTTTCATATTAATTACCCATTTGATGTAATTATATCAACACAGAATATTATATTTATTAAAAGTAGTCTTAGAGTAAAATATTTGAAATTAAATAATCAATAATCAATATTATTTGTTACATGTTTGAATATTTGATTAAATAAGATTTTAAAATTTAATTTGTGTTAAAAAATATAATTTGAAGGTTTTTCAAAATCAAACCTGATATTAAATTTTTCTGCATATTTTGTATTCGACTCCATTCCATATGTTCGTCGTCTATCAATTGCCCAACTATCTACATTTTTCCATTCATATATATCTCCATAATAATGTGCTGCTTCTTTGGCTTTTTCCATACTATCTTTATTGAGGTTAACATATTTTATGGGGAACCCATTACCTTTTTCGAAGTAACTCAATAATTTTATGTTTTTTCTGTGAGGAGTATCGGTTTCCATTATTTTATTTATTCTGGCCATTTTTATACCATCTAATGCTAAAAATCCAGTATAACGATGATCGGGGTGTGGATTGTTAAATCCCCATGTAATAACGGCATCGGGTTTTTCTTCGACATAAAGTTTGCCTACTTGTATTCTTTGATCCCTTGTATTTTGAACCATAGAGTCTCCAAAATCTAATATTTTAATATGTTTTGCACCGACTATGTTAGCTATGTCTTGAGCGTGTTTCTTTCTTTCTTTCTTTACTTCATCAATTGAGAGTTCTGGTAATAGGGTTGTTAATTCTCCATAAGTTGCCCAACACATTACAACATTGTCTCCTCTCGAAGCATGATTAGCTAATGTACCGATTGCCCCTAATTCATCATCTGGATGGGCGAAAAAAGATAAAATTGTTTTTTTTTCTGAGTCAACCATATATATTTTAATTTTGTAAAAATGATTTATAATATAAATTATACTGTACCATTATTGTTTGAGAAGATTGGCTAAAACATATTGTAATATCCCACCATATCTAATATATTCGATTTCGACTTCTGTATCAATTCGTAAAATACCTTGGAATTTAATTGATTGACCGTTTTCTTTGATGGCTTCAATATTTATTTTTTTAGAAATTTTTAATCCATCTTCAAGATCATAAATATGATATTTTTCGGTTCCATCAAGATTAAGTTCTCGCCATCCTTCTCCATCAATGAATTGAATTGGTAAAACACCCATTCCTATTAGGTTTGATCTGTGGATACGTTCTATACTTTTGAAAAGTACTGCTTTCATACCCAATAAAGCGGGGCCTTTTGCTGCCCAATCTCTAGATGAGCCTTGACCATACTGTGCAGATGCAATACCTATAACAGGAATATTTTCTTCTATATATTTTCGTGATACATTATAAGTAGTCTCAATAGAATTTGAAGGAAGGTGTTTTGACCACCAACCATCTTTTCCTGGTGACATTTGATTCTGTACTCTAATGTTAGCAAAGGTGCCCCGCATCATAACTTCATGATTTCCTCTCCTAGACCCATAAGAATTGAAATCTTTTCTTTGAACACCATTATTCATTAAGTATTCTGCTGCAGGACTGTTCGAAGCGATTACACCTGCAGGAGATATGTGGTCTGTTGAAATCTTATCATCTAACAACATCAATACACGTGAGTCATTTATATTTTCTATGTCAGATGGGTTTTTAGAAAAGTTTTCAAAGAAAGGTGGTAAACGTATATATGTAGATTGTTCTTTCCAAGGAAATAGTGTGGAAGCCTCTACCTCTAGTCTTTGCCATTGATAATCTCCATTTAAAATTGTAGCATAATTTGTTTTATACATTTCTGGATTTAATCCAGAGTTGATAGCATCTAATATTTCTTTTTGAGATGGCCAAATATCTTTAAGATGAATTTCATTTCCGTCTTGGTCTATTCCAAAAACATGAGTTGTTATATTAATATCAGTTCTACCAGCTAAAGCATAAGCTACAACTAACATGGGGGATGCAAGAAAATTACCCCTTGTTAATTGGTGCACTCTACCTGCAAAATTTCTATTTCCGCTTAATATGGATGTAACATAAAGATCGTCATCTCTGATAACTTGATCTATTTCTATTGGTAGTGGACCTGAGTTACCTATACATGTGGTACAACCATAACCTACAGTATGGAAACCTAACATATCTAAATATTGATCCAACCCTAAATTTTTCATATATTTTGTAACTACCAAAGATCCTGGAGCGAAACTAGTTTTGATATGAGGTTGAGTCATCAATCCTTTTTCGATAGCGTTTTTTGCTAAAAGGCCAGCACCAATAAGCACTGAGGGGTTTGAAGTATTAGTACAACTAGTAATTGCAGCGATTACAATATTCCCATCTGTTAAAGTGGTTTCTTGACCATTATATTCAAATTTTGATGATTTAATTTCTGCTGTTTTACTTCTATTACTAATGTGAGCTTCTTGAAATTCAATTGCTCTTTCTTCTGCTTCTTCGAGTGTAACCCTTTCTTCTGGGTTTAAAGGACCCGATATTGCGGGAGTTATGGTGTTTAAATCTAATTTTAATGATTTTGAAAATTTTGGATCTTGATCATCATCTGTTCTAAATATACCAATCATTTTACAATATGTTTCTATAAAATCAATATGTGTTTGTTCTCTTCCTGTTAAATGTAAATAATCTAAAGTTGATTGATCTACTGGGAAGAAACCCATGGTTGCACCATATTCGGGAGCCATATTCGAGATAGTGGCTTTATCTGGGACAGATAATTTAGATAATCCAGGGCCATAAAATTCTACAAATTTTCCTACAACACCTTCTTCTCTTAACATTTCTACTACACGTAAAACTAAATCTGTGGCAGTGGATCCCTCAGGTAATTCTCCAGATAGTTTAACTCCTATCACTTCTGGAAGGAGCATGTAATATGGTTGTCCTAACATTACTGCTTCTGCTTCAATTCCACCTACACCCCAACCCATGACACCTAATCCATTTATCATAGGTGTGTGAGAGTCAGTTCCGACGACAGAGTCAATGACAGCCGTTTTTTCTCCCTTAAAGTCACGAATATCAATTACGGATGCGAGATATTCTAGATTAACTTGATGAACTATACCCGATCCTGGTGGGACCACTCTAAAATTTTTAAATGCTTTTTGAGCCCATTTTATTAATTCATATCTCTCTTGATTTCTATTGTATTCTAAATTTAGGTTAATTTCTAATGAATTTTTCTTTCCAAATGAGTCAACTTGAACTGAGTGATCTATAACAAGATCTGTTGGAATTAATGGGTTTATCTTTTCTGGATCACCCCCATTTTTTGCCATCGCATCTCGCATAGCTGCTAAATCTACAATTAAGGGCACACCCGTAAAGTCTTGTAAAACAACTCTTGAAGGTAAGTAAGGTATATCTTTTTCAGATGTGTTTTTTGGCCAATTTGCAATTGTGTTGATATCTTCTTGTGTTACTAGAAAGTCATCATGATTGCGTATTACATTTTCTAATAATACTCTAATAGAATATGGGAGGTTTTTGAGATTTACTCCTTTATCTTCTAATTTATCAATCCTATAAACGATCAATTTTTCACCATTAATTACTTCTGTCGATTTTACGGATTGAATATCTTCTAAGGATAAATTTATCATTATATATTATCATAATTTAAAAGTAATAATTACTTTGTTGTTTGTTTCAGATTTAGAAATAAGTTTCATGTAAAGTATTCAAATATTCTTTTTTGGTAATTTGGATCAATAGTTTAAAAATTGATAATGGTCTGTATAATTCATAGAATATATATTATTGAGGTCATTTAATAATGGAAGAAGTAATCCTAAATGACCAAAAAGAGTGGATTCCTCGTCAGAACGCTATAATATTTGGAGATGAGGATGTCGATGGAATAACTTCCGCTGCTATTGTTGGTCATAGATATAATTTAGAAAATGTTGAATTTGTATTCGTGAATGCAAGGACATTAGGAAATAAACTACATGAAAGAATAAACGAATTTCAAAATCTTGAAAAAAATCAAGAAATTGATTTGTTTATTGTAGATGTTGGGATAAATAAAGCAAATATAGAAATTATTGAGAAGTCATTGACAATATTAGTAAAAAATAATGTAAGAGTATACTATTTTGATTCTCATTCAAATAAATATAAGGGAAAACCATTATTATTACATTTGAGAAGAACTAATGCGAATATATTTCATGGAAAGATTGGATCTGCTGCAGCAAGTATAGTACACGATTTTTTGGGAGCTGAAGAAACTAAAAGATTAAGATTATTAGGAGCATTAAGTGATCGTGAATTAAGTTTAACTAAAAGATATAAACATGAAAAAAATGGTCTACGTGCATTACAAGCTGCTGTTGCATGGGGGGCCTGGAAAGATGAAGCGTTTTTAGATATGATTACTCGTAGATTAATTGAAAATCCTAATTTGGATTGTGAGAATGATGTAGATATATCAAAATATGCGTTAGTAGCAAATAACCACAGAGATAATTTATTGAAACATGTGTTGAGAAGAGGTAAAGTATTAGAGATATCACAAACTCCTCGAATATTGGCAGTTATGGTATTGGATAGGGAGGATTTTGGAAAGGCTAGAGGAACCATTGCTGGTAGGTTAGCGGGAGAATGGGGAGGTGCAATTATATTGATAACAAAGGCCGTAAGTGATGAAGATGCATATGCTGTAACGGTTAGAAATTCATATTCACATAAGTTAGATTTAGAGGTCTTAGGGCAATTATCTAGAACTAAAAACTCAGGAGGATCTAAAGGAGCATATAGACTTACAATTAAGAAAGATAGCCTGTTTATATTTTTATCAAAAGTACAATCATGGAGTAGAAATTTAACTGCGCCTTGGTTTGTTCAAAATTCAAATAGACAAAAATTTAAAAGGAAAAGAAGAAATTTTAAATCTAATAAACAAAATAGGAATAAAAATAATGTAAGTAAAGATCATGATGATTTAGGTTCTGAGAATGATGAAATTGAAATAGAGAGTGAAATTATAGATCTAACTGATTTAGAGTAGTTTTTATGATTTTAGGGAGGGCTTCATAAGATATTTCTTTATGATCATAGGTAGAGTAATATGAGTCTAAATCTTTTGATTTTGGTAATATAACGAAATTATTGTAAATTTTAAACTGGTAGCCTTTGAGTGATACATAGATCCCTTTTTCCTTGATATTAGACAATTTTTGTATAAAAAATTGATTTCCATAAAAATTTTTAAAGATGCAATAATCTGAAACATTTTCTTGATTTGAATTAATCTCAGTAAAAATGTTGTGTTGAATTAATCCTTCTTTTTCATCGAAAACACTTAAATTAAAATTGGTTGATAAGTTTATCCAACCAGAGTTTTGTTCAATTGAGTTATTATAAATTATTAGATTTAAATTATTTTCATATTTATTTGAATATGCATAGAAATTTTCTATGACATAATTATCATTATGGTTTACGTCATAAAAACGGAAATTAACTACATCTGAGAAATGATTTCTGATTTTTAAAAGAGGAAAAATAATTTCTTTATGAATATTAACAAGATTTTCATCAATTGATTCATTAAATATATCTTGAGAAAACTCCATGCCAAATTTCTTTGTTGCGCCTTCTATTTGACCATGATTAAACATAGGAGTCCCAGGAAGTGTTATCATTAATACGGTTGATCCAAAATATTTATCGCTTTTGCCAAATTGTTGTGATGCTGGTGCTTCATCTGGATTAGATAAAAAGTTTACATATCTATGGAGAATTCTGGGATCGTATTCTAATGTTGATTTTATTATCTGGCGATATTCTTTATTTTTTTGATCTCTTATCATATGCATAAATGCAGAATTATATACTCTATGTACTCCTAATGTACGTACAAAATAACTCTCCATCATCCAAAATGCCTCTGCGATTAATAGGGTGTTTGGTGCTTCTTTTTCAATTCTAGTCATAACTTCAGACCAAAATTCATCTGGGAATAATTGATGAAATTGATCATTAGTAATTGTTAATCTTGATCTTGAGGGAATGTCACCACCACTACCAGGGATAGGATACCAAAGTCGTTGAAAATGTTCTTTGGTTAATACCATTGCAGCATCTAATCTTATAATTGAAAATTTTTTAGCTATGTTTAGAATAATATCTGTAACAGCTGATCTAACTTCTGATTTAAGAAAATTTAATTGAGCAGTATCATTCCATGGAATATTGGTTCCATCGTTACCATGATAAATATAGTTTGTTTGTTTGGTTTTAGAATTTACATATTTGAATACGACAGCGGCATCTGTTTTTTCATAGTAATTTTGATCGATATATAATTCAATATTTTTGTGTTCTGATAAGTTTGGAGAATTGAAATTATAATTCTGAAATGGTGATTCATTTGTTTGTATGAAATATTCTGGATGTTCTATAATCCATTTAGAATATATTCCAGTATGATTTGGAACTATATCACATCCAATTTTTATGCCTAAGAGTTGAGCAGATTTATTTAATTTTTCATAAGCTTTTGTACCACCTAAATCTTCAGATATGATATAATCATATATTGAATATGCACTAGCACCACTATTATAATTATTCATATTTTCTTTTATTTTCTTCGAGGCTGTAGATCTTTGCCAAATGCCAATAAGCCATAAAGCATTAAAACCATTATTAGCTAAATATTCTAATTCTTCAATAGGTATTTGATCTAATTGATTAATTGATCTATTATATTTTTTTGAAAGTTGATCTAACCAAACTTTAGTATTTTTTACTTGTAAAATTATATTTGTCATCCAATTTTTATCTTCAGTATAATTTTCTGGATAATAGTGGTCATATGAGGGAATATTAATTTCTCCAGGTTTACCATCCCTGTATTTAGTTTGTTCTTTGATGTAATCAATTGTTTGTAATATCGCTTTTTTAGTAACATTATTAAAATTAAATTGATCATTAAACTGTTCAAGTTGTGTTATGAAGTCGTCATTTGAAGATTTAATAATGGATGTAATTTGATTTAATTCTTGTTTGAATGTTTTTTTAATTAGTTTCTCTAATGATTTAATATTACTCTTTTCTATGTTATTGGTGGGTAGGAATTGATTATATTTTTTTAAGGTTGTATTTAGAATTATTGAGCTTACAATTTTATTATTGGGGATTTTTGAAAGATTGGGTTTATTATTTTTTAATTTAATTATATCAGAATTAATTTTTTTAAATAAGGCTTGATCATTAACATCATATACTGTATCTACCCTTTTTGTAGTAAGATGTTCAATTAGTAAAAATGATAACAAACTAGAAGAGTATATTTTATTCTTATCTTCTTTATCCTCATTATATATGGAAGTTAAATTGTCAATTTTATTTATGGTATTTTGATTTAAATTTAAAATATCAATTTTATATTCATTAAGAATATTGAATAAATCATGAACCATATAAATATGTAAAATTGTATGTTAAATATAATTTTAGATAAATTGGTAGATCATTATTTATTCTGTGGTTTATTCGCCTTCTGAAACTGACTCGGTTGATGTTGAGTCTTCGTTAAGTGATCCAGGTTTTAGATCGGTTGTTCTTAGATACAAATAAAGTGGTATTGCTGGAGAATTTCCAACACTAAATGCGATTAGTGCTACTGGTATTGTATACCACCATTCCATAGTATTGGTTTTTGTATATACTTCATATACCATCCATACAATTAGAACAATCAATGTAAAACCAACTTCTTGAAGAAGAAAATTTCCTATTGGATCACTGCTTAAGGCATTAAATTCAGTCGGTCCTGCAAAACCAGTATTTATCCAATTTATAGTATCAAGGATAAAAAAGAGTCCAGCTAATATTAGATATACATTTTTGTTTAATGTTTTCATGTTAATTTCAATGGTTTCCTTGATATAAAAATGAGATTTGTAATTATTGTTCATTTTAGTAAAAATGTATCTTATTCTATCTTTTAGTAACATTAATAACATAAGAAACATGTATTTTAACAATATTTGATATGTAATATTCGTTTTAAATGATTAAAATTGAATGTTAAAATATATAATTTGTTATTATTCCACATGCAAAATAGGTAATAATGTACGTATAAAGTCTATATTATTATAATTTTTAATAATTAAAAAATATTATAACAATAATCACACCCCTGTTATTCGTGTGGAACTTTGTAAATATATAGAATATCATTAATTAAAGCTTCATGTATTAAAATTTATCAATATAGTTAATTTGCACTTGAAATAATTTTATATTTTAATTGTGATTTCTGTGATTATTAAGATATTTTCTTTGTGATTATTTATCCAAGATCTAATAGAATACAATATTATGTCAAATGATATAAGGTGTAAATATATCTGGTAAAAATATATATTTTATGAATATATGTATATATAGAAATATCGAGAATTTTACATAATTAAGGGGTGAGTTTAGATTCAATATTTTTTTTCGCGATGTATTTTATTGATAAATTTTAAAATTAGTAGTCTGAGACAATACACACCTATACTTCATATGGAAATTAATTAGTTATACGCAAAAATGTATCTACAGCTTATCTACAATCGCGAAGAGCGGTATTTAAGTCTTTTAAAAATAGGTGCATAAGAAATATAATCAAGAATCACTCTCTTAAAATCAAAAAAATTCAATATTTGATTTTACTATGTGAATTTAGGTATTAGAGAGCTTGAAACATAATAATAAATAAAATATGAATTAGAGCGTTTAAAATTGCTAATTTATATTTTCCATAGGAAATTATACCTATGATATTACACCCCCCTACGATTTCAGATTGATTTATTCAAAATACAAATTTGGATCTAAAAAATGAATTTGATAAATTATGCATTTATCCAATTAATAATAGATATAATTAAATAAGAATAAATCTATATAATGAAGTGAACAGTATAGTATAACTAAATATAATTATTATATTTTGTGGAACAAAATATTACAAGATTTTTTTTTATTTTTTTAATTACAGATGAATAGTTGGGGTCCCTGGGTCATAGTAAATTATTGTTTGAGAGTGCCTTAACTTAATATTTAATGTATAGACTAAGTTTCTTATGAAAAATATATTTTCAGCACTTGGATCAGTAAATTAATTATTCAACTAAATAACTAAATTAATAATTTTTATATTTTGAGCTCTAATTATCAATATTTATTATTTGATACAATTATTTCCTTTGCAATATTTTTATTAACTCATTTTAATTTATAATTGATTTTTAGGCCCGTTCTATCTTATTTTTTTCCAATGATATTTTTTTGAATATTTCATAATTAAATTATCCTGTAATATTGCTTAATATTAGGTAATTTAGGTATTTCTTTTGGAAAAAATTTATATTTAAAATTTTACACATTCAGCGTTTATAACACTAAAATTTAACTAAATAACTAGACCAACTTTTTATTAATTTTTACATCTTCAATTTAATTAATTTACTAGAAATAAAATTCCAGTATGTATGGAGGTATTTCCTAGTTGAAACAATAATTGGTTAATTCCTAAAATAAATAGTTAAGTGTGCCTTTCATTTGGAACATTTTAATCTTAATAATTATCTATTAAATTTTATATAATCCATACATTATTTACAACATCACTCAATAGTGCATGATGATTAATAGTTGTAAGATATGCTATCTTCCAATTAAAAATAATGAGAAACAATTACCTTGTCCAAGATGTTTTAACCATTTTCACCAGGATCATTTAGCAGCATGGCTATTAAATAATGACTCATGTCCTATGTGTAAAAATATTTTATCAGATGACCTTAGACAGGATTTACAACCTAAAAATGAAGAAGAAAGAAAGAAATTAGAAGAAATACTAATGAAAGTAGATAAAATTGAAGATATGGTATCTAAATTAGAAAAGAAACAAAAAAGAAAATTACGTAAGACTCGAGAAGAAGAATTTGATTTGAAAAAAAATTCTCTTGCAGATTATATCAAAATTCTTTTTCCATTTCTACTAATAGGATCTTCAATATTCGTCATAATATTAGCATTAGGATGAATTATTTTTTATTTATTTGATTATACTAGTAAATAATGGATATAAATAATGTAGAAACTTTTTTTCCACGATTAGATAAAATTATCACTATTCTTCGTAAAGAAAATAAATTACTCACACCAATTAAAAACGGTGGATGGACACCAGTTCAAATTTTAAACCATTTAGTAGACTCTCAAACACAGGCATATTATAGAACTATGTGGATATTATCAGAAGATATGACTACATTAAAACCATTTAACCAAGATAAATGGGTTGAATTAAGTAAAGACTTCCCCATTGATGCTGCATTACAAATAATAAACGGATTATATACTCGATGGTTTCATCTTTTAAAAAATATAAATCCAATAGATTATCACAAAAAAGCTATCCATCCTGAAATTGGTGAAGTTGTATTAGGTCCTTTAGTAGAATATTACATCAATCATGGAGAATCTCATTTAGAAACTTTAATAAAATAAAAATGAGGAGAAAAGGCTCTCTATCAAATTTGGGGGTTGGATTGTTAGCCATTTAGGGAGAAATGACTAAATTTGGGTTGAGCTTTCTCCTCATATAATCTCATCCAATAAAGTGAACGAGAGTAGAGAGCCAACTCATTATTCGCATTATCACTTAAGAATAAACATATTTTACAGATAATATCCTCATATATACAATAAATCAAAATATTTTATTTTAATATTCATTTTTTTTAATCAATACTGGGTTTTTTGCCAAACTAAATTCATCTAATCTACCTTTAGATGTAGTGTATGGCATATTTTTAACTTTTTCAGCATCAGCATATGCATTTTCTGCAATTTCTTCAAATGCATCAA
>Ga0255743_10000125_pt1 | contig 67810 bp, 72 predicted proteins | sample 101ome_19_FD_179950 | JGI IMG/M metagenome (GOLD analysis project Ga0255743, IMG submission 179950) | Coastal salt marsh microbial communities from the Groves Creek Marsh, Skidaway Island, Georgia - 101405AT metaG (version 2) | ecosystem: Environmental > Aquatic > Marine > Intertidal zone >... | reverse complement strand
TTTCGAGACGCATAAAAAAATCAAAAAAAATCAAAAAAAGCTCTTGACATTTGTTATCAAATACACTATATTAATAATGTAAGTAATGAGAAAGTAGTAGATTATGATAGCAATAAAAGAGAAAACAATATTGACAGACTGTGACGGTGTCGTCCTAGACTGGGAGTACGCTTTTGGTCAGTGGATGCATCGGCACGGTTATCAAGTTGTACAAGAAGGCATTTATGAAATGGATGTCAAGTACGGAATTGAAAAACAAGAATGCAAACGGTTGATTCGGATGTTCAACGAGAGTGCGTGGATGCGGAAACTTGCTCCTCTTCGGGACGCAGTAAAGTATGTTAAAAAACTGCACGAAGAACATGGATATGTTTTCCACGCAATCACTAGTTTGAGTAATGATACTTACGCTCAACACTTACGGAGCAAAAACCTTCGGGAGTTGTTTGGTGACACTGTCTTTGAACGGTTTGTGTATTTGGACACAGGTGCAGACAAAGACGAAGTCATGGAAGAGTATCGGGATACAGGATGTTATTGGGTTGAAGACAAACCTGAGAACGTCGACGTTGGTATTAATGTTGGTTGTGAAGGTATCCTTATGGCACACACTCACAACGCAGGTTACACAGGTCAAGCCACTCGTGTTCAAGGGTGGAAAGAGATCTACAACTTAATCACTGGATAATATGGAGAATAAAATGTCAGAAAAATTTACTATCCACAAACCTCACAAGATGCTTGATTGGATTGAAGGTGAAGTAACAGAATGGGCGTATGGTCATATCCAAGAACACTTTGGTGTGGATTGTCCATCAGAATTAACTCAAGCGCAGATCGAAGAAGTAATTGAAGTTTGGGAAGATATGTCAGAGTATGATGGTATGTTGGGACTAGGTTTCAGAAACGCAATCAGTGCGTGGGAAAATGAGAATGATGAATACCTGATCTAATTTAGTTTCCTTTTTTCCTTTCTCTTTGGATTAGATCAGAAGACTGGCGGTCAAGAAATTGACCGTCTTTTTTTGTATTACCTAAATATAATAAACAGATATTGATGAGGACTATGTCATGCCTACTTACAACTTTCGTAATATAAATACTAATGAAGAATTTGAAATCACAATGAAAATTTCTGAACTGGATGAATACAAAAATACGCATCCTGAGTTGCAACAATTATTGAATAGACCGCCATCTATTGGTGATCCTGTAAGAATGGGTTTACGCAAACCAGATGATGGTTTTAGAGATGTTCTTAAAAATGTAAAGTCGCACCACCAAGGTTCGAGGTCGATACAAAACAAAATTAATACTTGGTAAAATTATGCCTAGGATAGTCACAACTGCACACTTCCACGTAGGACACGCAAGTCCTACTCCCAACCCTTTTCATAAAACTCCATATACTGCGGGTCAGAATAAGGTTGAGGCACAAGGTGATCCAGTCATTCGTAAAGGCGACTCCACTGCATGTGGAGATCCTGCGACTGGTAGTTCTGGAAAAGTAAAAGCGGTAGGTGCATTTGTTCATAGGGCAGGAGACGCAACAGGGGGTCATGGGTCTTGGGTTCCAAACCAAGCGGAATCAGGAGCACCTAAAGTTAACGTAGGTAGTTAAATGACTAATCCAGATTATGCAGCGTTACTCGCAGCTATTGCTGCAGAAACAGATCCAGTCTTAAAACAGGCGTTAATCGATCAGGCATATGTCTTTACGTCGACACCAAGTAATAATGAAATACAGTTATTTGAATTTGTTGATTTCAATTATGTTGAACCGAACCCAGGCGAATTTCAAGACACTACTGCATTTTACTTAACGCCTGGGTATGTAGATGTGGGATATGTTATAGAAGCAGCGTATTCTTACGTAGATATATATTATGTCGACGACAATTATTTCGAAGAAGGTTCGATACCGTCTTCACCAACTTATAGCTCATATGTAGGTGTATACTACAACGAATTTGGGGAAAGTACTTAATGGCTATTACAAAACGAATTACTAAAGGTTCATCCCTTACGTACCAAGAGATGGATGACAACTTAGAAGCAATCGCACCACGCACTAGTTCGACTGGTTCGATTCAAATCCCTGCAGGAACGACTGCACAAAGAGACGGTTCCCCAACGAACGGATTTCTCAGATATAACACTCAACTAAACCAGTTTGAAGGTTACATCAACGGCGGTTGGGGTGGTCTTGGTGGCGGTGGTGGATCTGGTGATCCGAACCAAAATGCATTCAGTAACTTTGCAGTATCTGGTCAAACAACTATCGCTGCAGACAGCACAACGGACACTATTAATTTTGCCGCAGGTACAAACATCAGTCTTACAACAAATGCGACGACTGACACGCTTACAATCAACGCTACCTTTTCACAAGACTTTGCATTCTCTTCTTTGACAGGAACCCCAACAACTGTTGCAGGATACGGTATTACAGATGCACAAGCGCTTCTAGTTTCTGGTACAAACATTAAGACAATCAACAGCCAATCTATTCTTGGAACGGGTGATTTAACTGTTACTGCAACTGCAGACTGGACTACTCTTACAAATAAACCAACTACAATTGCAGGGTTCGGTATTACCGATGCGTTTGATGGTGCATTCTCTTCACTAACTGGTGCCCCCACAACTTTGTCTGGTTATGGTATCACAGATGCGCAAGAAATTTTGGTTTCTGGTACAAACATTAAAACAATCAATGGCGCATCCATACTTGGTTCTGGTGACCTAACAGTTACTGGTTCTTATGGTGACACTGATGTTAGTTCGCACTTAAACACAAACTCTGCAAACTCTAATGAATACTTGCAATGGAATGGTTCAGACTTCCAGTGGGTGTCATTAGGCGGTAGCGGTGGATCTGAAACAGATCCTGTTGTTGGCGCAGTTACAGGTATTGTAAAGTCAGATGGTGCGGGAAATATTAGTGCTGCTGTGGCAGGTACTGACTATTCAGAATTCGATGGAGAATATACAAGTCTACAGAATATTCCCACAGATTTGACAAATGCGGGCATCTCAAATGCATCTTTACTCGAATTGGTTGATGTTGTGGGTGGTTCTGGCGCAAATGGTCAAATTCTAACTTCCAATGGTAGTGCATTCAGTTTTCAAGATGCGCCTTCCGGCAGTGGTGGTGGTGCAACGTCTTTTCTTGCACTTTCGGACACTCCTGCAAACTATGTTGGTGCAGGTAACCAACTTGTCGCAGTTAACAACCAAGCTACAGGGTTAACATATATTGCACAATCTGCAGGTGCAGAATCTAATGACTTGACGCAATCTGTTGTTTGGGCGATTGTACCAGATGCATATATTTCTAATACAAGTGTGGTTCAACACCAAGCAGATCTTCGTATCACTGAAAGTCAAATCACTGACTTGCAGAATTACATTGTAAACGAAACCGATCCAATCTTCTCTGCGTCTGCAGTTGCGAACGTTGACATAGCTGTCACAGAAGGTTTCCTTAAAAATATTGGTGGTGAGTGGTTCTACGATACAAACACTTATGTAACATCAGCAGGTGCAGAATCAGATCCAGTGTTCACTGCTCACAGAACGTACAACATTGGTAACGGTAATGGTCTTTTGGTGAATGATGGTGCAGACAACTGGTCTTACATTGCGACAACCACATATCTAACTGCAAACACTCTCGTTGAAACGGATCCCGTCTTCTCTGCGCATACTACTGCGAATATCAACGATGGTCTTGGTTTCCTTAAACAAGACGGTTCGGGCAACTGGTTCTATGATTCGAACACATATCTGACTGCAGCTGGATCTGAAACAGACCCAGTATTTACCGCTCACACCACATATAATATAATTAATGGTACTGGTAGACTTGTAAACGATGGGGGTGGAAACTGGTCATACGAAGCAAATACATTCCTTGAAGAAGAAACAGATCCCATCTTTAATGCACATACAACAAGTCTTATTGTGGATGGTGAAGGTTTCCTCAGACAAGATAACGCAAACAACTGGTATTGGGACGCAAATACTTACATCACTGCAAACGACATTCCTACATCCACATTAAACTTGGATCAAGTTACCACAAACGGTTCTACAACAACAAACTCTGCAGAATTTGGTGGGTTGACTGTCGGTGGTGTTGCAGTTGCATTGGAAACCGCAAACGTAGCAACATTTAGTAATGGTGCAGGATATATTACTTTAGCAGATCTAAGCGCAAGTGGTGACATTTCATACAACGACACCACTGGTGTTTTCTCTGCAAACCTTCAGTCTACAGGTATTACACTTAGTGATCTTTCTGCAAACAATGAGGTTCCAAGCGGTAACGGTTCGTTGTCTTATGACAGCTCTACTGGTCTATTCACGTTCACCCCACCAGATCTTTCTGGATTAGGAGGTGGAACAGAAACAGATCCAGTCTTCACCGCTTCTGCAGTTGCAAATGTTGTTGCATCTTCTGGTGATGGGTTCTTAAGAAATGTGGGCGGCGAATGGTATTACGACACAAACACTTACATTACATCCGCAGGTGCAGGTGGAGCTACTGTCTTTGGTGATTTAACGGATGTTGATCTTACAGGATTGGCAGATACTGATCTGATACAGTATAACGGCACAAATTCTGCATGGGAAGTTAGTACTCTTGATAGTGTCATGACAAGTGGTTTGGGAACTGCAGGTGCGGGTGCAAACGAAGTACTTAGTTGGACTGGTTCGGGGTTTGATTGGGTTGCGCAATCAGGCGTCACTCTTAACGACTTCAGTGTAACAACTGCTGCTGCGGGGTCTGCAGCACTATCATATGCAAACGGTGTGTTTGATTTCACCCCACCAGATTTAAGTGGTTATTTGACAAGTTACACAGAAACGGATACCTTTGCGACAGTAACAGGTAGAGGATCAATTTCTGCAAGCACAATTACTGCGAACGGAAATATCAATGTTGTTGGTGAGGCATTTGATGGTGGTAGAATTATTCTAAACTCTGCACAGTCGGGATCTCCAAGTGGTTCATCAAGTAACTGGTCATACATTGATGTAGAGCGTGGTGTTTTGCCAAACGTTGCAATCCGTTGGAACGAAGGTTTTGATCGTTGGGAATTCACTAACGATGGTACTAACTATATTGCATTCCCAACAGGTTCTAGCACCTTAGATGAAGTCCTAACTGCAGGAGATGAATCAGACACTCCATTGACATTGTTTAGAAGTACTTCTGGTAATATCAATAACGGTTCTTTGGTATTTGAAAATAGAGATGTGACACCAAATATCAATTCATCTGTAGGTGATATTAGATTCTTTGGGGATGGTCTTGATGAAGGTGGTAGTACATTAACTCTCACAGAGTATGCTCGTATTTCTGTTAAACCTTCGCAGGTTTCATCTATAACGGTAAACGATAGTTTTGGTTATATAGATTTACAAGCGAAATTGGACGGTGGGTTAGAAACTTTTGTAAAAGTTGGTATTGATCCATTCAACCCAAACGATCCTGTGGTTAACAATATTGGAACACATGCGACGAAACCATTCTACGCAGGTCCAGACTTTTACCTCATTGATGAAGTAGACACTGCAAACGACATCTACTCTGATACAAATATTGCGTTGCAATTTGTGGGGTATGATACAACAACTGGTCAGTCTGCAACTCGTGCGACAATGTATTTCCAAAACAATATGTTGAGGACAATTGCTCACGATATGAATGCGGCGACACCTTATAACACATGGACGCAGTTGACGCAGAGACCAATCAGTGCAGGTGGGTTGTCATTCACAAGTGTAGTCGGTGGTACGGCGACAAGTTATGATGTTTATACTGATCAGAACGCAGATGCAAAGGTTAGATCAATTGTTTCTGACGATCAAAACCTTTTAAGATTTAGTGCATATGCAAACACTGAAGTAATGTCTGATAGATCTGACTTTGGTGGATTTAACGGTGGGGCATCAGGCAATGCAGAGATTGTCCCAGGCAACGAAATCTATGGTGCACTTGCGTTCTTCGTGTTTGGTGATGCGAACAATGGTACTGCGTCACAGAATAGTTACATTCCTGAAGGACACACAGAAGAAGTTCCACACGGTATGGGTATTCTTCGTGACTCTAGTCAACATATTAGTGGAACGCCAAGATGGGATCCGTTTGGTGGACCAGACTTCCGTATGACTTTGAATTCCACTGCTAGAGATGCTTCTTACTTCTTTGGGGCGACAACTACATTTAACCAATCACACCCAACCAACCTTATCCTCACAAACTCAGACTACACTCCTGAAGATGATACTGTAATTGGTCGTTTGAATTTTAGAGCTGGTGAGACCACATACACAACTTATAAAGATTATGCACAGATCATAGTAACCGCTGAAGACACTACTGCAGGTGACTATGATGGATCAATGAAATTTAATCTTGCAATAAACGGTACTGACACTACTGTATTAGAATTGAATAGTCTCAATAGTGGTGAACCGCTTGTCAATTTCAAAGCTGCGGATGGGACAAATGTTGGATATGTCAAGCCGTTTTCGAATACTGGACTGACAATTTCGGCAGATACGGATACTGGAACTAGGGATTTAAGACTTTCTGGTAGTAACGTCTTAATATATTCTTCTCTTGATATCGATATCGGTAACAGTCTTTCGCAGGATAATGTCAACATTGGTTCTCAGTCAGCAGCGGGTGGCACACCAATCAATATGTTTGGTAAGGTAACGTTTAATGACATCACAACTGAAAAGACAAATGCACTAACTGGTGCAACTGGTGTTGTTACACACAACTTAAATGATGGTGCGGTATTCGATCATACAAGTTTGGCTGCAGACTTTACTGCAAACTTTACGAATGTTCCTACGACTGTAAGTAGAACTATCGGTGTCGCATTGATTTTAAGTCAAGGTGGTACTGCGTATATGCCAACAGCAGTTCAGATTGATGGATCTGCACAGACTATTCTATGGCAAGGTGGATCTGCTCCAAGTGGTACTGCAAGTGGAACTGATATTGTAAGTTTCACTTTAATTAGATCTTCAGGCGGTGCGTGGAAAGTTATTGGTTCAGCAACGAGTTATTCATAATGCCTAGATTAACAAGTTTAACAGGACGATCATTATCGGGTATGGGATTGTCTGTGTGGACGCACCCTGACATTGCTAGTGGTGTAAAAAACACAACATACTTTGCTTCTCCGCACGGAGCATATACAGGCTGTTTCCGTTGGAGTTACGATGGAACAAAACTTTTTATCGAGGCAGACGACACGGATGTTCATACACATACCGCATCAACTGCGTGGGATATAACAACTGTTAGCTCAACGGTTGATAATGAGAAAACATTCACTGAAACGATTGCAAGTATATTCTTTAAAGATGATGGAACAAAAGTTTATATAGCTGAGAATGCTGTAGGAACAACGGATATCATTAGGCAGTACTCTTTAAGCACTGCATGGGACATCTCGACTGCTACGTCAGACAGTAAGTCTTATAGTCCTTTGCAAAGCACCGTAACAAAAGATTTCTTTATTCGTTCTGATGGCCTAAAACTTTATACAACAGGCAATTCTACGGACAAAGTGTTTCAACATACCCTTAGCGCTGCTTGGGACATTAGCACTGCGAGTTATGACAGCGTAGAATTAAACCTAGCCACTGAAGGCTCCCAAACAAGTCCTTCAGCATTGTGGTTTGCGCCGACAGGAGAATATGTGTGGGTGCATGGAAATGATACGGACGATATTAGACAATACAGTATGACAACTGCTTGGGATATTAGCACCGCAAGCTATGACAGTATTGACTTTGATGACGCTGAACTAGTTGGGCCACTTTCGCTACAATTTAACAACACTGGAACAAAGATGTTTTTTGGTCGTTCTTTTAATGATCGCCTTTGGGAAGTTGCTGTATGACTAGATTATAGTTGACAACCCCTCACACATATGATATAGTACACAAAGAATAACGAATAAGGTTATATTATGTTTACCCATGTAGATCATGGTATTGAATTACCGAAAATAACAAGAGAGACGACAGAGAAAGGACGGAAGTACTTCACTCCCGAAGGCAATGCCTACCCTTCCGTCACTACTGTTCTTTCTATACTAAATAAAGAAGCAATCCTCGCATGGAGAAAACGTGTGGGGGATGCAGAAGCAAATAAGATTTCGAGTCAAGCGAGCAAACGTGGGACTGCAGTTCACAAACTCTGTGAGGACTATATCGACAATGTCCCAGAGTACACTGCAAAACACATGCCCGCCAACATTATGACTTTCAACACACTTAAAACACTTCTTGATAAAAATCTAGACAATGTTTGGTTTCAAGAAGCATTTCTTTACAGTGACATTTTGAAGTGCGCAGGACAAGTAGACTGCATTGCAGAGTGGGATGGAGAACTATCCATCATCGACTTTAAGACTTCTAAGCGTGTAAAGAAAGAAAAAGACATTCTAAATTACTTTATGCAAATGAGTTTTTACGCTGCGGCGTTTTATGAAAGGACTGGTATCCCAGTTAAACAAGGTGTGATCGTGATGTCTGTGGATGACTCCGAACCACTCGTGTTCAAGATCGATACATACGATTACTTGAAACACTTCAAAGCGGTAAGGGAAAGCTATGGAGAACTCTACGAAAGATGAGGTCCCAGAACGATGGGATGATCCGTGTGACGACTGTACACATTGGATCGGTAAAATATAAGGAAGACAATGTTGAAGTATGACGAAAGACACGGCGGACCATTTGATAGGGGTAGCGCAGATAGTTACTATCGACGTGGGTTTGATCCACACTTCTATGAAGGCGCAACCTATCAGTCTAAACGTGTTGAAAAAGAGCAAATGACTGAGGAAGAAATTGAAGCATATAGGGCGGGATATATTGAAAATGAAGAACTTGGTCACTACAAAGAATATTGATGATATCCTATTAATCGGAGAACATATGATCGAATTACCCAAACGACAAACAAGATATGTGATTGTCGACGACGAGAATGGTATTTTCTTGGGTACATATACTATGGCAGATTTCAAACAAAAAATAGAAGAAGAGTTTTTAGGAGAAGACGAATACATCCCACCTTATGATTTGGATAGATCGTTTGCACTGTTTGCAAAAGACAATCCCTTCTCAGTTCCAAGAGCCTGTTCGTTTGAGACAAGAGAAGAAGCACGAAGGTTTATTCTCGACTCTTTTGGGCCTACTGCCAAAAAACTTAGACTGAAAACGGCACCAGTGCAAACCGCAAGTCTTTACCCAGATGTCGTCGATTTGATAAAGTCTGATTTAGGACACATGACTTTTGACATGTTAGATGGACTTGACATCCCCTCAAAATACCCACATTAAAAAAAATACAATTATTTTAAAAAAGTGCTTGACTTTTGTTTTCAAATCATATATAGTATACGTGTAAATTGAGTTAAACATCCTGATAGGAGAATCATTATGGCACACGAATTAGAGATCGTAAATGGTCAAGCACAGATGGCGTACCGTGAATCAAAAGGTCGCCCTTGGCACGGTCTAGGAACCCCAGTTCATGACTTCATGACACCTCAGATGATGATGGAGGCGGCAGGTCTAGATTGGGAAGTCGAGAAGGTCGACACATTCTATCGCTACAAAGGCGACAATCACGCAACTGGTCAACAAGCACTTGTCCGTTCCACAGACGGTAAGATTCTTACCCAAGTAGGACCAGGCTGGAATCCAGTACAGAACGCAGAGGCGTTCGAATTCTTCACAGAGTTTGTATCCAATGGTGATATGATCATGGATACTGCAGGTTCACTCAAAGGCGGTCAGATCGTCTGGGCACTTGCAGATGTACGTGATGGTTTCTCACTGTTTGGTGGAGACGAAGTGAAGGGTTATCTTCTTTTCTCTAACCCACACCAGTACGGTAAAGCAATCGACATCAAGTTCGTTATGGAACGTGTTGTCTGCAACAACACATTGACTGTGGCGTTGAACGAAAAGGGTATGCCTGGCGTTCGCATCAATCACCGTTCTCAGTTCAATGCGGATCTGGTAAAACAGACTCTTGGTATTGGACACAATAAAGTAGAACGTTTCAAAGAAGCTGCAGAGTTCCTTGGTTCAAAGAACTACCAGAAACAAGAACTTCAGAACTTCTTGAAGAAGGTTTTCGGTGAGTCTACCAAAGAAGGTAAAGAACTTTCTCGTACTGCACAACGTGCATTGGAAGTCGTAGAGACCCAGCCTGGCAACGAGTTCCGTCCTGGCACATGGTGGAATGCATACAATGCAGTAACCTACATGACAGACCACGAGTTGGGTCGTTCTGCAGACACTCGTATGACTTCTGCATGGTTTGGTGTCAACGCAAAACGTAAAGTTGACGCATTGAACACTGCATTGGAGTTTGCAGAAGCAGCATAAAAGTGGGGGGTAACCCCCACTCAATATTGCGGGTGCGCTACAGTTGGAGAGGTAGGCTGGTCTCCAAAACCAGTGCGTAAGCTAAGTGAGTTCGAATCTCACCACCTGTGCCAATCTTGGTGTGGCCTAGTCTGGTAAGGCGTCTGGTTTGGGACCAGAAGATCGCAGGTTCGAATCCTGCCACCAAGACCAATTCAAGGATTTTCAATGAGAGTATTACTTACAGGACATAAAGGTTTTATTGGTTCTCACTTGCATCAACGTCTGATCGACAGAGAGATGGAAGTGATTGGTATTGACCTAAAAGAAGGTTGGGATCGGGATGGTATCAACAATTCGCAAGATCTTTTGAACTGCGAATTACCATCAGGTATGGATCTTATTATTCACCTTGCAGGTAAATCTGGGGTCCGTGAAAGTATTGAAGATCCATCGGCATACTGGCGCAACAACGTCGAAGTTTCAAAAAGAATATTTGAACGATACACTCGCACACGAATCCTTTATGCGAGTTCTTCCAGTATGTACGAACCAGAACTGAACCCTTATGCAGCGAGTAAATTTATCATAGAAGAAGCTGCAACCAAACATCCAAACAATCTTGGAATGCGATTTCATACAGTTTATTCTGATAAACCACGAAATGGAATGTTCCTTCAAAAACTGTTCGATGATGAACTAGAATATGTGACGACACATAGACGAGATTTCATACATATAGATGATCTATGTGATGCAATAGAAGTTTTGATCGATAACGAAATCGGTGGTGTTACTGACATAGGCACTGGGGATCCAGTGAAAATTTCTGAACTAGTCAAAGATAGAAATCTTCCAGTCAGATTATCAACACCAAATGAACGAGAGTTTACTTGCGCAGACATTACCAACTTAAGAGAGTTGGGATGGATACCACAACATGATGTGAGAGATTTGGTATATGAACAAAAGAACAGCACAGACTGATACAAGAGAAAAGTTTGATCGATCTTTGATAGATCAAATACTAGAACACTCAGGAGGCGCATTATACGCTATCACAGTCCCGCTTAAGAATGGAAGGAACATACTAACCTTTTCTACTATGACGTGGGACTGGCACGTCTTATATGACTGCAGATATAACGATACAGAAGAGATGTGGGAGAAGTGCATATCACTCTGGAAACGTGGTCAAGAAGACAAAAAATTGTCAACTCGTTTGAAAAAGACTACTCAAAAAACTTGGGATTTGCTTGACGAGAAATGGAAAAAAGAACAGACAAAACAAAAACGTGCAGCTGCACGTGAAGAGAAAAAAATCCTCGCAGAGATGCAGAAACGTCGAGAAGAAGAAAAGTTACTCGCAGAACAACGTGCAGAAGAAAGAAAAAAAGAACGTGAAGAACGTGAATTAGAACTTGCACGGTTAGAGGCAGAAGAAGAAAAAGCTAAAAAGAAGAAAACACGTAAACCTCGTAAGACCACTAAATCAAAATCCAAACCCAAACCCAAATCCAAACCAAAAACGACAACAACAAAATCTTCTGGTCGTAGTACGAAATGGAGAGACATGAAAGCGAAGATGGAACAAGGTACTCTTGACCAATTCATGTAAGGAGAACAAATGTCAATTATTCATAACCCAGTCGCAAATACACAGTCAGTGATTGATTATTTCCATAACGGAATTAGAACTGTTAACTATGTTTGCACTACAGATGTGTATCAAATAGAAACGAGCGAATACGTTTATTGTGATGTGTTTGTTCAATGGCCACGTCATGAAGCATATGGAAATCAATACTTTGGTTTTTATAGAGATGAAGGCGGAAACGGACATGTGTGTAATGCAGATGAAGTTGAAAACTATCTCTTTGGTATGGTAGAAAATGATAATGGGGATTTGGTCTATTCTGCAAACACCATCGATTACCAGTCATTCGATAATGGAAACTGGATTAGTGGTGGACGACATGACCTACAGTGGAACGGCGATATTAGTTACTATAAACTTGCAAATGGGGAGTTCTATGAAGTACGCATTGATGATGAAATTGGGTGAGAGTGACTGGATTTATGTCACGGAAGATAAAGGTGGAAATTGTTGGGATCTTCATCCAGTGATTTATGAAAGTAAAGAACGTGCGGAACGTGCCGCAGCTATCTGGCGAAACCATGGTGCAAGTAATTGTAAAGTTGTTGAGTATTTGAGAGAAGTTTAACATGGCAATCGAAACTGAGAATGGTGAACCCATCATGCATGTCATTAGTGACGATGAAAAGAAACTCTTTGACAAGTTAAAGAAGATCGTGTTACACGCTAATGCAGAAAAGTATGAGGGTGTTTACTTTATCTGTGGTGAAACTGGTGAGAAAGATAGTTTGGGACTGCCAGAAGGTATTATGGTTTGTCCTGCATTTGGTCTAGATGGTTTTGCTTACTACAAAAAAGAGAAAGACTACACCGCTCCAGACTGGTAACATGAACCTTGACGATTTCTTAGAAAATGATCAGGAATTGATTTCAAAACAAATCAGACTCCGCATTCGACTTAGTGTGTTCGCTTATGCATATGAAATGTGCAACGAATCACTTATATCCGATGGGGAGTTTGATGCGTTGTGTCTACAGGTAGATCCCTCTATAGAGACAGGCAACGCAAAGATGGACAAGTTCTTTAAGGAAGAGTTCAACCCATCCACTGGTCAGTGGATACACAAACACCCCGAATTGACAGGGATAGTACATCTTTATAAGAAATATTATTTAAAAAAATCATAAGTCGTTGTTTTTTCACAACAAAAAAATTCATTTTTTTTCAAAAAAGGCTTGACTTTCTCTTGTAGAAGCATTATATTATATATGTAACGTGATGAGAAAGAGAGATCTACTATGAACATGAACCAAGCGATTGAAAAACTTATGATTGCAATCAAAGACGATTACCGCAAAGGTAGTTGGCAAGACTTCATGATTGAAAGATTTGAGAACGGTTTGTCTTTTCAAGAAGGTCGTAAGTACATCAAAATCCTTAGCGGTGGCAGTGTTTGGGGTTTCATCGTGAAAGGTGAAGACAAGAAGTTCCAAGTCGGTGACATTCTGAAACCTGCGGGTTGGGCGACACCTACTCGTAATGCCGCTCGTGGTAACATCTTTGGTGACTACACCATTCGTTGGACTGGTCCTGAGTATTTGCGTTAAGAGGTACATGATGAAATTTGGAACACTTATAACAGGTTTGATGGTTGCAGCAATGTGTGGGTTTGGAACCTACGCATTCCTCACCGCAATGGAACTACCAGATGTCTGGTTTAGTTACTCTACAGGTGACTGTGTGCAGGTTCTAAACTATGCACAGGGAGATGAGTATTCTTGTGAAAATCTTCCCAAGCGTTTTTATCATGTGTGGGTAGAATAATGAGAGATGCAGACGTATGGGAACAGGGTATAGTCGATAACCCAACATCATATTCTGTGATTGCATTCACGCCTCAGAAGGGGTCGAGGGCGATGCCTGAGATCCTCACATTTGAAGAAGCATTCTCTTATGCAAAAGAGGTCTTAGAGATTGACAATCGTGTCAGATCGTGTATGATATACGCTGTCAATGAATATCGTAACCATGCAATGGTTGGTTCACTTCATCGACAGTCTGGATGGAAAGAAGTAGTGAGGAAAGTATGAATTACAATAAAGATGCAGTTGAAAAACAGATCCGTAAAGAAGGGATCAAAGGTAAAGAAGCAAAACTTATTCACGCACTGTTGAAAGGACGCTCGAATGGGTAGTATCTATACCGCTTTCCCAACCCCGCTTTATAAACATAGTTGTCAATTAGATAAATCAGTTATCAATCCAATCTTAAGAGATATGGAGTTTTATCGTCTTAGGACAGATGATGGATATGCATCTGTAAGTCCATGGGTCTTAGATGAAGATTTCTCAGTCTTAAAACCCATGATCGAAAAACAAATTGAAGATATGTGTTTTAATAATTGGAAATTCAAAAAACATTATAAATTTAAAATTCAAAACAGTTGGGTAATGAAACACGTTAAGGGGGATCACTCTGGGATTCATTGGCATTCGAATAGTCTGTTCTCTGGTATCTTATACCTACAGTGTGACGAAGACTCAGGCGATTTGATGTTCATAAACTATCACAACTGGTGTGGTAACATGTTTGCGTTTGACTTCGAAGAAGACAACATGATCAACCAAGACATAATGGGATTTACGCCAAGAGAAGGCGACTTAGTTATGTTTCCATCAAAGACGGCTCATATGGTTTCAGATTCGAGATCAGAACATTCTCGATTCTGTCTTGCGTTCAACGTGTGGGTTGAAGGTGATCTAAACAAGTCTCACCCTCATAGTAACTCACAGTTAAGTATTCGTTGAATCTTTATTGAGAAGGTGTGGTCTCCATACCTTCTCTCTTTTTTCTTCTGTTGCTTTATTCTTAAACCCCCTATGAGGAATGAAAATAATACCCTTTTCATTCAACTCTTCTGGTGTTGTATCGAACGCCCAGTATTCTTCAACCTTTTTCCATTCCATTTTTAATTCGCTAGAGGATTATCTAGCGCCCTCTGTAGTTTTGAGTTAAGGTTTTGTTCTAGTTCGTTTAAGTCTCTTTCGACTTTATCTTCTAAATCAGTCATACGACTATCATTAGATTCTCTTAGCGCAGACGCTTTATTATCATACTGGTTTTGTAGTGCGTCACGTTTATTGTCAAAACGTTCTTCTGCGTTCTGAATGATTTGTCTCACGTCTGCTTCAGTATCACGCACAAGTTTTTCAACCCTACGAACCTGAGAGTCCATTTGGTTGAGTTGATCCCTCGTATCCACTTTGTTTTCACGGACACGTTTTTCTAGATCATCAATTTGTTTTTGAATTGAATTAATGCGAACTTCAAGTTCTGCTTTTGCGTTACCTACCAATACTTCAATCTCGTTGTTGCGAGTTTGAATTTCATCAACGTCAATATTCTGAACAATCTCTTTCATGTCCATGTAGTCTTTATATACTTCAAATCCCCCATAGAGAGATCCACCTATCGCACTTACTATTGCGAAGGCTGCACCAATGGTTGTCGGGGTCATAGTGATCCCGAACAACTTCATTTTGGTGTTCTTAAGATTCTCTACTTCTTCTTCGAAGTTTTCGGTGAGTTCGCCGAGGTCTTTGTCTGCCATGTTTCGAGTTCCTTGATACGAGTTTCTAACTCGTCGATCTTTGATGTTACTTTTGGATATCGCTTTCGCCACGCCATGGGATCATCCTGCAGGAAGTCCCATCCAAAACGATCAACTAAGTGATCCATAGATCTATCAAATAAACTCATCAACCATAAGGCTGCGTGTGTATTTCTAAACCAAGCAAGAAATGCTGCACCAATTAAAGATCCGGCAATCGCTGTGTAAATCCACAACGTATCACCGAACATTCTGTGTATCATTTCCCACATACTAATAATCCAACTTCTTAGTGAATTCTACATAGTTCTGCATTCCGTGGTCCAATGCACCATCAAGAACACCAGACTTGTAACCACGCCAACGATCTTTAATCATTTGCCACGTAGTTAGTTTACGCACATTCCCATAGAAGTTGATATACTGCAATTTCCCATGATGTTTATATCCCATCAACAACAAGGGAACTTTTGTAACTATGTCGTTATTATTTACGAATCTCATATGTGGTGTCGCAATGTTTTTCACAAACTTGCGTGTCCCAACTCTTGGAGATCCAAATGTGGTCAACTGTTCAATCTTACCAATCTCTTCTAAACGTGAACATGCGATAGTTGCCATCGCCCCACCAAGTGAGTGACCTGTGATATATACTTTTTTATTTTTTGCGAATTCTTTATAGTGTCTTAAAAGAGCCGCCCAGATTTTATCTGTCTCTCCTTTAAAACCTGAATGAACCAAACCATGGGTCATTGCACCTGCAGGCCATGCATTTAAGTCTGCGAGTACATCCGATAGTTCGTCTGGTTCTGTGCCTCTAAATGCAATAACATATTCTTTTTTGTTGTATGCGACATGACATTGCGCACCATTATGTTCAAAGAATTTATGATATGTGTATCCCAGAGACTTGACCGCTTCTTTCGCCTCTTTACCGTCGAAGTATGCAAGTGCGGCAAGTTTTGCCATTTTGTGACATACAGACATTTAATTTTTACTCCCTAATTTTCGAACTGTTCCTCAACTGGTTGCTGAGCATTCAATCTTCTCAAAGCATTTAATTCTTCTTGGAGTTTCAAAACTTCTAGTCTTTTCTTTCTCAGTTCTAATTCATATAGGGTGTTACAATTAATACGTTGTTTTGGTTTGTCTAAAGGAATTGTTATCCTTGCATAAACGCCAATATCCCTACTTGAATCAAAACCATTATTTCTATCAAAAGGACTTTGTGCATTATCAATTATTCCAGTCAAACCGAATTCTAGATTTGTCGCACCACCAATAGAGTTTTCACAATTAACTCCATCTTGTGTGCGAATACTGTCAGATCCATAAGTACTACCCATGCCTGGCAAGGATAGGTTTAAAGAACTAGATTCCGCATGTACATGTGCGCCAATCAAAGAAAGGCATATTGCCATAGCAAACGTTCTCATAGTATTACTCACTTCTCAACAATTTTAGAACAGATTCTTGATGAAACTGCTGTTCTAGTTAAATCTATTTTGCGTAACTTAGAACGAGAACAAATATATAATGCGTCCTTAGCTACACTTCTATGCATATAAATTTCCACAGTTACCGTACTTAAATACGGTATCTTCCATATCTTATATTTAGATACGAATGGAATTGGAGACCAGTCTTTATCGAAAACAGCGAACTCGTAAAATTCTACTTCTGGTCTTTTATTGAACATTGTCATAGTAGTTGTGACTAGGTTCTCTCCCATGATAGACGGCACCAACTTTGGATATGTTGGAACCATCTCATGTGAGTGTGCAATACTCGAAAATAATCCGAATATTAAAAAGGCGAATATAGTCGCAATTACGTGTGCATAATGTTTCATGATAATTATATTATTGTGCAATACACTCCGCTGATACTAGTGCAGTATAGTTACCGCCTGGGAAAGCTTTTGACCCACCCATAGTTGCAGACGAAGATGTTTTAAACCAAGTGGAACCAGTTGCAGTCATATCATAACGATCTGTTAGACCTAGTTCAACTTTGTTTGATTCATATGATCCCATTCCAGTTGCATCTGAAACAGTATCCACTTCTGTATCCCCAGTCCATGTGACTATATCTGGCAAAGTAGGTGCAGATGAAAATTCGGTTGGGGGTGTAATTTCAACATAGTATGCATCTGCAAGTGACACATCTACACGGATCCTAGCATGTTCACCACCGTCTGTAGGAGACGTTGTAAGAGTGTATGCATTGGGGTTAGCGTATGTACCTGCAGTATCCGTTGTAATTATACAACGAGATTGTACTGTACCGTTAATCGGAGTTTCGTTTGCGCTTGCAGAGATTACCGAACTCATTAACGCTCCAGCTACGAAGATAGGTAATTTTTTAAACATGGTTGCTCCCTGTTTTTGTTTTAATTATATTGCGAATCAACCATTTGTTGATGCAACAATTGTTGTGCCAGTCCATTTCTTAAACCACGTTTGTTCTCAGGTAATTGTTTATCATTCAATACGACTGTGTCATTGTATACTCCGCCATCAATTTTTTTTACATAATATGAATTCAGATTAACTTGTACGGAGTCTTTAAGTTGAGACATTGCAAGTGCTTCTGCAAATAATGCCGCACGTCCTGCTTCGAACAAAGCTTGTTCTAACCTGTTTTTGCGATCTTCCTCTTCTTCCTCTTCTAACTTCATTTTTTCTTCTTCAGTTAGTTCATCTTCTGAGGATTCCTCATCATTTTCTGCATATTGTTCACGGTCTGCGTCACCAGATTCTATAGCATCATAAATTACAATATCAGATCCATTATAGATATCTGGAATCTGAACTTCATAGCCAGGACAATTCGGATCGAATTGTGGATCATAACATGGTTCTACTCTATAAGTATAAACCACATTAGCATCATAAACAGATCCATCTCCTTCAACGTCGATTCCTCCGTCTCCGAATACATCCCTATGTAACCTTCCTAATGGTACGATCTTTGTTACCTGTGTTCCCGCAAGACTGCCTGGTTTCCAATCTTCTTTGTCTCTGAAGATATAACCAGTTCCGTCTGCATTCTCGTTGTAGACATACACAGTAACTGTATCGTCCGTTTCTTTGTCTATCCTATACTGATATAGAACGTTATCTATATAGACGCCTGGCGGTTCTGGTAAGATATCTCCCATTGACCACTTAAGTGCGTTGTCTGCTGCAGCGTTGCCCGTGTATCCGTAATATGGTGCAATACTTTCAGAGGAAGAGTAAGAGGGCCAACAAACCACCACCAATGACAGGAGCAGCTTGTTGAGGTGACTCGAATAACGGCCCCATTCCATCCAATTCTTTTTGTGTCTCTTCGACATGAGATTCCCATCCTAGTTTCGCCGCATCACCAATAGTTCCATTATATGGACATGGAGTGCCAGCGTGCATCATTGCATCAAATACTTTTTCGTCTTGACACATAACAGAAACTGCTGCAACCTTCATACCCATATCATACAGTACTTTAGCATTTTTCAGTCTTTGACAATTTTCCTCAGTAAATGTTCCACCTGCAGATATACCAAGGATCTGTGTTTGTACTGCTCCTGCAACACCGATAGTACATAAGTCACTATTATTACCTGCGCTAAAAGATGGCGAAATTGCAGAAGGGGGTGGTTGTTCAATTTTAGTGTTCATGTTACCATTTGTAGTAACAGTGCTGTCAGTATCGGCTCTAGTACATATGTAACCTTCTGGACAATCAGCAGCATCTTGTGCAAGTGTAGGCGAGGCAAAACCCACCAATAACAACATACACAGAAACAAATATCTAAACATAAACCTCTCCACTTTAGATAATTTAAAGCACAATTCGTTCTATTTATATAAGCACATATCTTGTCAAAAATTTGACAACAACTAAAATTTGACAAAGTTCGCAAATCAACAATTTGACAACATAAAAAAATTTAATTTTTTTTCAAAAAACACTTGACATTTTTCAAATAATGATTATATTAATAGTGTAAGAAAGAGAAAAGGAATCAGTTATGAAAATGTTCATCAGTGCAGAAAACGGTTTTGTTAAAGTGTACAAAGGTGTTGATAACATCGTAGGTGGTGCAAAGACTGCGAAAGGTCTTGCGAATATTCTTATGACTCACAAAGCTCAAAATTATGATGTCTACTTCACTAGTAGTATGGACTTTGCAGATGAGTACGGTTTCGATCATTATAATGGTGCGAAGAACCTTTGGGATGAAGCAATGAAATTAATTTTTTTGAAATAATTTCAAAAAAACGCTTGACATTTCCTATGAGATGCACTATATTAAGTATGTAACAAGAGAGAAAGAAACATCATGACCAATTCAGTTGAAAAAATCGTATCAGGCGTAGCAGACTTCCTTGTCTATGTACAAGACTTCTATGGTCCTGGCGGGATCTATGATATGGGTGCAACACCCACACAGATCATCGAAGCTACAAAACAGTACATCGATCAAGTTGGTACAAATCCAGAAGATAGTTTTTCTTTCTGTGGAGATTCACTAGATCGTGAGAAGGTACGTGATATCATGATCGATAAGTTTGGTCTAAAATTCCCAGAAGGGGGCATCAAAATTAATTCGTAATTAATTCAAAAAAGGGGTTGACATTCCCTACGAAATGTCATATAATACATAGGTAATCAAGAGAGAGATATATCATGACACAAGTTGCAGTAATCCACACCGCTTTCGAAGACACACCACGCACAGTTGCGTTTGTAGAAGTTGGTGATCGAACAGGTACGGAGGCTCTTGAGTATGCGTATCGTTGGACGCAGAACATCATGGACTCATGGTCTTTGAAGATGGAAGAAGATGGTAACGATGATGTTACTGTTGTCGGTGAACTTCCTGTCGTCGATGGTCAGACATACGGTTTGCGTTCGACATCAATGGGTGACCACATGTTGTTGGGAACTACGAAGTACAAAGTATCAATGGTTGGTTTTGAGGAGCTAGTATAATGTTTGTTATTGAAACTCAGTGTTATGAAGACTACGGCACACGCATCAAAGCAAAAGGTGGACGTTCCATCTGTTGTGAAGTCGACACCATGGAAGAGGCGGAAGCAATCGCCTCTATGATTTCTGATGAGTGGGAACACATCCTAGACATTCATGAGGAGTCAGAAGATTGGGAGTCTTGGTACGTCAAGTCTCAACGTGAGTATGATGACGGTGTCCTCTACTTGGACCCTGTTGTTCGTCGCTCTCCTAAGAGTGGTAAGTACTACTTGAAACGTGGTTACTTACTTAACCGCACCACCAACTCTGATTTTGAACACCTTGTAGGTAAGTTCATTGGTTGGATTGACAATGTCTCTGAAGGGGGATGTGTCATGAAAATTGAGGGTGATAAACGTACATACGTTGACGATAACTTAGAGGCGGTTGCGGCGTAATGTATGTTGTTAAGATAAAAGGTGGCCAGACTGTGGCCATCTGTTCCCGCAAAGTTGACGCAGAAGCATATCTTTTTGGTCAACGCCTTGATAAAACAATCTACGAAATTTTAGAATTCCAACCAAATCTAAAAGGAGTGTCAAATGAGCAACCAACGTGGCGGTAAGTGGAAACCTGCAGCAATGAGTGATGGTGGTAAAGTCGATGAAATGACTCTTGTCACCTTCTTCAAGTCTGCAAAAGAAGTTCTAGAACGTGAGGGTAAAGAAGATAGTGCTTTCTATTTTGAACAGTGTGAAGACTGGCTTCGTTCTGGTAACAAAATCACAAGTGATGCAGGAAGGATCCTTGGACTATGACTATGTCATTCTCTGAACTCGTTGAAGAACTCAAAAAACGCCAAGAGCGTGAAGAGGCAGAAGAAAAAAAGAAAGAAAAGAAGGCTGCATGATGTTTAGTGTTGGCGATAAAGTATACGTGTGGGAAGAAGATGATCTGTTCGCACGTGAATGGGAAGGTTGTTGTGGTAATGTCACAGAGGTTACCGAAGACAGCGTCACCATTTTTTCTGTCTTTGATGATGAGTATCATACAGCCGATCCAGAAAATGTTTTCCACATCGGAACTGGTCCAATCATGAATGTAAAAATTCGTGATTATCCTGCAGACGATCTGTTTGAAGATATTGAAGATGATCCAGAAAACGTTCTCATGAATATCCCACGTGCGATTTTAGTTCAGATGGGGCTTGACATTGGGGATGAACTTGTGGTAGAATACTCAGACAATGGTTTAGTACTTCGTAAGAAAAAGGTTGCGTTCGACGAAGAATATGAATTTGTTCGGGCACAAAAGATTGAAGACACCGAACCTTACGAAATCGAATAGGAGATATAGAATGGCAAATCACGTACACTTTGCAGTAAACTTTCATCAAATCAACGATGAAGCTCGTGCAAAACTCAAAGAGATGTTTGGACGTATTCGTGAAGATGGGAACTATCGTTGGTTCTCTGATATCTTTGTTGAGGGTGACTTGACATATGAAGAGACAGAAAAGTATGCTTGGACATTAGAACACATTGGTCCTAAATGGAGTTATATTGAAGATTATGATGTAGAAGGCAACGAACCATACTTCAATGGTGAGGCAGCATGGTCTGCTCCAGAAATGGGTCTTGTCAAACTACTAGAAATTTTAGAAGAACACGATCCAAATATTATTTCGTCTATCACTTATGAAGACGAGGGTCCAAACTTCTTTGGTGTTTCAGTATACGAAGGATCTCAAATTTATGATGGTTTCGAAGACGACTATGAAGAACTACGTGATCGTGTGATTATGGAATCAGAGAACCTAACTGAAGAGTCTTGGGACGAAGATGAAGATGATTGGGCAGATGACGAATGCCGTGATATCTTCTACGAAGAAATGTGGGAAATTATCGGCGATGCGCAATACGATTTAATTCATGAATGCGTAGAACAAATCAAAGAGGATCAACTAGATGTCTAAGGTAGGTCAGTGGGTCATGGAAATGCAGGAAGATGCATACGACATGACAGAAGAAGAATTTGTAAAAGCACATGGTGCGAGTAATCGTAGTGTTTGGCATGATGTTCACTCAGAACAAATGGAACCAGATCCCACTGCAATAGAACTGAATGAGTATTATTGATGGGGAAAAGAAGTGACTTCGAAAGACTTCCACGTGACTTCTATCCAACACCTTATGCTGCAGTAGAACCACTATTTCCACACCTTGGGGATTGGTACACATTCACAGAACCTTGTGCGGGGGATGGAAGACTTATAGATCACTTAGAAAAGAATGGTGGTCTATGCACGGCAGCATATGATATTGAACCTCATGACAATAGAGTTTCAGAGTGTGATGCGTTTTCATTAGAACAAGTAAAATCAAAATACATCATCACAAATCCACCATGGGATCGAAAGATACTTCATCCCATGATTAATCATTTTTCGGACATGGCTCCAACGTGGTTATTGTTCGACGCAGACTGGGTACACACTAAACAGTCTGCACCATATCTATCAAGACTTAAGAAGATTGTTAGTATTGGTAGAGTAAAATGGATCGAAGACAGTAAGATGACAGGTAAAGATAACTGTTGTTGGTACTTGTTTGACAAAACACCGCAGATTGCACCCATAGAATTTTGGGGTAGAAGGTAAGAAAAGGAGATAAATATTATGAGTGATCTACCATCAACGATCACCAGTGCGGATCGTAAAGAGATTAAAAAAGCACTGAAAGAAATGTCAGACTCTTTCTATCAAATTGAAGCACAGAAAGACCTCCAAAAAGATATTGCACAAAAGATGCTCGATGACTTGGGCATCCCTAAAAGAGATTTCAATCGTCTCGCAAAGATTTTTCATGCTTCAAATTTAGTAGAAGAAGCTGCAAAGAACGAAGAGTTTATGGAATTTGCAGAACAAGTTCTGATTGGACCAGAAAATCAAATAGAGAGTAACTCATGAATGACAGACGGACCATTTAAAGCAGCATTCGACGCAGACACCGATGGTGTCATTCGTCGTGAAATCATCACGTATCGTATGAAAGATGGTATTCTTACAAAAGAAGAATCTTCACGTGACTATTATAAATCTGGTGATTACCACGATGCAATTAATAATAAACCTTTGGTTAGGATTAAAGACTGATGTGGTTTATTGTTTTCTTCATGGCTACGATGGAACCCTTCGCAGTTAAGACTTTAGATTTTGATGTGAGACATGAATGCGTGGATTATGTAAACGATCCTGCGAACTCTAATCGTCTTGCGATAGAGGTGATTGCAAAAGCAGGGTTCAATGATGAGATCATTGCAGTAGTTTGTCTACCCGCAAGTGATATCCCAGAACCAGAGAAAGAGAGTGCATGATCAGATGGTATGATTATATTGTCGTTTTTATGTTTGCAGAACTTCTTTTGATCACTGCATTTACAATCCCAGGCATAGGTTTCATTGTTGCATATACTGCATATGAAATTGGATGGGTTCATGGATATTGTCGATGGAGAAAGGAACAAGAAAATTTTTACCGTTGAATTTGATCACGATGAAGTTTGTATCACCCTTGTCGACGAAGAAGCAAATCACGAAGATATGGTTGTTAATGCGTTTGATGATATTGTTTTTCTCAGACAATGGAATGAAGAGTTAAACAGGTTTGAAGTGATATCTATAAGTCCCAGTCAATGGGAAGAGTTGATTACCTCTATGGACTCACCAGAGGGATCTTTTATTCTTTCAAGAGAGGTAGAAGAATGAATGTAGATAAAGAAACTATTTGGCACTTTGTATGTCAGTCATGTAAAGGATGGTGGAGTATCGCAAGTATGGATGACTGGCAACCTAAAAAGGTTTACTGTGCACATTGTGGAGAGAAACAGAAATAAAAAAAGGGAGATCCGAAGATCTCCCAGTTTGTAGTAAAGTGGGGCGGTTGATCCGCCCTTCTTTTTATTATTAGAATAGGTTCGATACACGAACTCTTCTGTAGTACTTGTTGGTGTTCTGTGTAAGAGCACCCTGAGTTGTTGCAGCAGTACCATCTGCGAATGGGTTCGATACCATGCCGTAACGAGTTTTGAACCCGATTTTTGGCTGGAAGCTGTTTTCCCCAACCGCACGAACCATCTGTAGTGGTACGTATGGGCAGTAGAACAGACCTGCGTCGAACGCAGAAGAACCTTTGTAACCCACAACAAGGTAGTTAGATCCTGCATATGGATCGATGTACACTCTGTAGCGTCCGTTAAGAACACCTGCGAATGTGTTACCAGTTGCGTCAACTTCAAGAGAGTTGCTGTTAAGAGCAGGTGTGTAATCAAGTACACCAGCCATTTGCAATGCAGAAGCAACGTCAGAAGAACAGATAACGATGTTACCTTTACCACGGCGTGTTTCGATTGCGATAGCGTTTGCTTCTTGTTCGATCTGGAACATCAGACCTTTGAACTTCTCAACTGACCAACGACCATTTGCGTCTACGTCAAGATCGAAGATACCAGAAGAAGCAGTACCAGTTGCACCACCTACAGCAGTTGCGTAGATTGTACGAACTACTTCACGGTTGATCTCTGTCAGAATTTCAGACTGCAGGATGTTTGCAAGTTCTGTTTCTGCGTCTAGACCGTGTACCGCTTTAAGGTCCTGTGCAAGTTCAGTTGTGTATTCTGCTTTCAACGCACGTGTTTTCGCAGCAACAGTTACTTTCTCGATTGAGAACGCCATCTCTGCAAAGTTGGTTCCGTTACCGTCACCTAGTGCTTCACCTGCAGCAGTTGTCATACCTGTACCTGTATCGAATACAGATGTGTTAGGTACTGCGTCACCCATATCACCAGTGTCAGTACCTGCACCAGAGAATGTAGTGTCTGCTTCATTGTAGAATACTTCTGTACCCGCTTGTGAAGTCTGACGTGAACGCATTGCGAAGATCAGACCAGTTGGTCCAGTCATTGGCTGAACGCCTGCAACGTCATATGCGATTAGGTTTGGCATAGAACGGCGAATCAGTGAAATCAACACTGGATCGTAGTTGTCGATTGAACCACCTGTTGCGTTTGCAGGTGCTTCAGAAAGCAGCGACGACATGTTAACCGATGCGTCACCTTCTTGACGAAGCGCTTGCTCCGTGTTTTCAAGAATAGATGCAGTTACCTGTTTACGGTGCTGATCTGCGATTGGTGAAAAAGATTCGTGCTCAAGAATTGGGCCCCACTTTTCCACAAGTTTTTGATAGTTTGACTCAGTCATTTTTTCTATCTCCTTAGTGTTATTTTAATTACTGAATGTATTTATAAATTTTTATTTTTTCAGTTTAAATTATCTAGATTTTCTTGAGTTGAGCGCCTCAACAAGAGCATTGATTGAAGAATGTTCGGATACAGGTTTTACAACCACTTCCTCTTCGATCACTACTTCGTCTTCCTCGTCAACAACATCTTCTTTGATAGAAACATTTGTTTCTTTGAAGAATGACTCTTTGATTGTCTTCAGATTCTCTTTGTATTCATCTAGATCAGATGAATCCAGATTTTCTGAAAGAGTCTTCAGACGTTCACGTTGTGACATATTAAGTTCACTTGTCATTTCTTCGAAGATTACACCTGCTTTCAGATCCGCCACTTCTTTTGTCAACGCAATGTTTTCGTTGACAACAGCATTTGACTTTTCTTCAAGAGACTTCATCTCTTCTTCAAGATCAGAAACGATGTCATATGTTTCTTCATCAACTTTGATGTTGTGTTCTGAGAACAAATCTTTCAAACCGTCCATCAAAGACTCCGCCATCTCTACCTTAATACCAGCTTCGATTGCGACTTCATTTTCTTCCATCCATTCTGAAACGACATAATCAAGATATGCATCTAGGTTCTCGACCATCTCGCCAACCTTAGATTCGATTGCTTCAGCCAATTCAGTTTCTAGTTTAGTGTTAAGTTCTTCTTCGATCTTTTCCACTTTACCTTTAACTGCTTCAGTGACTGCAGCTTCAAAAACAACTGTTACCTTGCTCTTGAATTCTTCTGAGAGATCCATGCCTTCAAAGATGTCTGCGATAGACTCTTCAACGACAATCTCTTCTACAACTTCCACTTCTTCTGATTCAGGTGCTTCTGCTTCTGCAACAACTTCCGCATCTGCTTCAACTTGTGCTTCTTCTTTATAACCTGCTTTCAGAGTTTCAGGTGTTTTCTCACCTTTGTCGTGGTCAGCTTTTCTTTTCTTATTGCTTCCGCCTTCTGGTGTAGTTGCAGCAGCTGCTGTTGAAACACCATCGTCAGACACAAATTTCTTTTCATCTGCCATTGTTTTTCTCCTTAATCTGATTAAGATTTCTTAATTACAAAAAGTATTTATAAAAAATTCATTTTCTTAACGAACTAACAAATGTTTCAAACATTCTAGCTGCCATTGATTCGTCAATACGTTTAGTAACAGTTCTGTATTGCTTTTCAACGGTTTCTTGAATTTCTTCAATTACTTCCTCAACTGGTTGCTGAGCAATCCAATTTCCAGATGCAACATCATAGTAGAATTCAGTATTTTCCATAATACCATTTACAAACGCATTCGGCGCTGATGGGTCTGTAACGATGTCTACTGTTGCAAGATGAAAGTCGTTTTGGACTTCCATTACGCCATTTCTGTTTTTCACCGAACCTAGTCCACGTGTGGATACACCACAACGAACACCTTCGTCGATGAATGTCTTTACAATTTCTCCCATTGGTGTGCCAAGGATTTTCGCCTTACCATGGAAGTTGTCACCTTCTCTGTGCATAGAAGTAATAAGGTGGGACACACGATCTCCATTGATCTGTGGTCCATCTGGGTGCCCTAGTTCACCAAGCGCACGTTTTGTATCGATGAATTCTCTTTGATAACGATTCATTTCTTTATCAAGAACTTCACTTGGATAGATACGTCCGTTGCGGTTCTTTAGGTTACCTTGCATAAAGATACCTTCGATAAAGAAACTCTTATTACCAGTCTCTTCATTCAGTTCGGTAGAGACACCGATATCTTCTGTGATTTCTGAGATCAGTTTCATTGTTCTCGTTTCCTCTCGAATATTTTCTTTTTATTTATAACTATTGTGCATCGTAATAGGTTTTGTCTAGTTCCCCAGTACTTGGGGGTTGACTAATTTTACGACACTTAATATATGTCTGTCTTGGGTTTGCACCAGACGTAGTGTAAGTTCTCACTCCACCACTGATAGTACCAGGCGTATCTGAGTAAGTATCCGCTCCAGTTGCAGCGTTGTCATACTCCCAAATTCCACCAGTGCCTGGCACAACAACCCAAGCCATTAGTCGTCACTCTCTACCGATTCACCGTAACCATAAGATGCAGCATAGTAGTCATAATCATCCGAATCTCTATAACCCGCATTCATACGTTTCGATCCCTCTGCATATGCATGTAGAGTTTTCATTTGACTGAACGCATATGCAAGTTTGTTTTGATACCATTCTTCTGGGTCACCGCCCATTTCAAGGTAATCCATGATTTCCTCGGCAGCATAACAAATGAATTCTAGTTGACGTTTCATCATAGGAACTTCTTCTGCAGGGTTCTCTTGGAGATCTTCAGAATTGTCTTCTACATCAACGTCTTCTTTATATGCTACGTCATACGCTTTTTCGTCTTCACCCGCAACGTAATCGGAAAGTCGTTTAATTCTTGACTTGCCTGGAATGTCACCCGAAAACTGTTCTGGTTCCGCTACTGGATGGTCAATGACCTCAACAGTATGTTGATTCCAATGCTTTAGTTCTTCAGGGTTATTTGGCATTGCAACCTCTGATACTAAGTCCTTAAAAGATTTCATTGTTCTGTTCCTATTAAATTTGTTGTAGTTTTATTTATTACTATTCAAATTCGTCTTCGGCGTTACCAAAGATTTCCTTTTCGTCTTCAATTACCTGAAGTTCGTCCTTGAACTCTTCTTCAGACATTTGAAGGATATTTTTAACCACCCATTGACGTGAATAATAAACACCAACATGATCTTCAACGTCACGAAGCGTTGTCATACGTTCACGAATAATCTCTGACTGTTTAAGTTCTTCAAAGTAATTGTCTTTGACAAAGTCATAACGAATTTTGTTTTTAATCTCCGCAAACTCTTCTGGACCCATGACGCCTTTGAAGATAAGTTGTTTCTCCAAAATGATGTTAAACAGGTTAGAAAAACGTGCACGGACACGACGAATGAATTTACCAAATTTAAGTTCGTCACGTGTAATCTCAGAAGTACGACCAAATGTAGCCATAGTTTCTGGTTCAAGTCTTGAAATCGGAACCTTCAAAGACTTATAAACTTTTTTCAAAAAGTATTGCATGTTCTCATCAGTAGAAAGAACCTGTGCACCGCCACCTACAAGAGTATCAACCTCAGTAGATCTTTCACCGCCACGACGAGGGAACCAGAAGTCCTCTGTCATTGTCATCATCTTTTTTGCGTCTGTGATTTCGCCAGTTGCAGAGTTGTACTGCAACTTGTTTTTATGACGAACCATCATATCACGCAAATATTGTTCTGCTTTTGCTTTAGGAAGGTTACCCACATCGATGTAAAATATTCTACGTTCTGGTGCACGAGTCAGTGCATAGATAATCGTAGCATCTTCTAACATACGAAGTTGGTTCAATGGTTTGATTGCAGGATGCAAGTGACCAAGAACCATAGAGTTACTTTCATTCATAATGCCTGAAGTAACACGTGCAACAGCGTCTTTTGAAATTCTATGTTGGTTTTGTTGTCCGTTTCCGCCTAGTGTGTTTGAAGAATTTCCGAACCCCTGATCAGAGTACAAGAAGTATTCGTTCTTCACCTTCTTAGTTGGCACACCAGAAACGTCTTTTTCTTTTTTATCAATTTCTCTGACAAGTTTGATCTTGCGTGGATCTACATAACGTAGTTCTACAACGCCTTTTTTTAGATCTTCTTCGTCGATAATGATATGAAAGTTTAGTCTTCCATCAACATAGAATCTACTGAATAGATCATATGCATTATTTGTAAAGTCAAGAAGAGAAAGAACATTGTCAAACTCTTCTGTAATTTTTTCTTTAATTTTATCTGGAACATCATCAAGTTCGTCTAGTACAATTTCTACAACTTTATCATATACATCCACACTGATTGCTTCGTTGACCACTTCTTCTAACGCTTGAGCGATCTCAGGTTGTAAAGACATACTACGATATTTCGTAACAAGTTCAGATTCATTTTTGGCATTACTTTCCATGTCAAGCATGGTGCCATAAAACCCACCCAGTGCGTTACCAACTGTAATCGCACCGTCATCATTAGAAGGCTCAACAAAGGAGACAGTCTTTGACTGCTCCTCGTTTGAGTCTCTTTTGATTTCAAAACCAAATAATTTCACTTTAATTCATCCTATAATTATGAAGTAGAAATACCAGTCGATCCCTCTACTCTCCAGAAGTCGTATTGGAACGTAACGGTAAACTCTTCGATTTGATCTGTAGAACTCCAATCCAATGCAATTTCACTTACGTTAATTGGGTACATACCCTCAAAAATGTAAGTTCTAAGTGCGGATCCGTTCTTCGAATATTGTGTAATCAAACCATTAGATTTATAGTCTTGTGGAAGAGAACGAACGTTTGCATCATGTGATGCGATGCTGTTCATCCATGCTTCCATAGCATTACGCACAATAAAATCTTCGTCATTGATAATTGTAACTGTCCAATCAGCGAACGTTCTGTCCCCTGCATACTTAACTTCTCGACCAAAGTAAGGTACGGTATATGCCCCGATACTTGATTCGGGAATGCCCGCTGCCCTTGCCATGAATGGTACTTTGAAGTCCGCTGCAGGTACGACTGGGTTCGTGATCTGACATTGGAACAGGGTGGGACGTGCGCCCCCACCTGTCAGTTCAGATTTAAACTCGTTGATATTAAAAGCCATATCTTACCTCTCCTTAAGTCAACTGTCCAACGATCTCGTCGAATTCGACACCAGACCTTGTTGCGACAAATGTAAGTTCAATTACGTTAATAGAACGTGCAGGTTTGATGAAGATACTCGCTTTAAACATGTTCGAGTCAATGACTTGTGGGGTATTGACAGTTTCATCTGACACCACACGGAAGTCAATGATACCACGTCTACCTTGAATTTCACGCAGGAACGGTTCAACAATATTGCGGAACTGTGTCTGTGTAAACTCGTCATTAAGTTCGAACAAGAACGATTGTGCTGCAGTTGCAATTGATTTTTCTATTGCAATGAACAATCTGCGAACATTGATGCGATCAAACGCACTTGCAAAACCTTGTCCAGTCTTATCACCGAATAGCAAAATACCTTGACCTACTTGTGAAATAACTGGGTTGACATCCGAACTATAAAGTTGATCTCTTTGATCTTTGTTCGGATTGAATGCAAGTTTAATAACATTCTTAATCACACCCTTACGATAACCTGCAGGAGATTCAAATGGTTGTACACGTGAACACAACCCTGCCATGTCACCGTTCAATGGAGTCCAACGGTATACATCATTGTATTTGTCATAACGATATTTATACCCAGAGTCTAGAACCATGTAAGAACTTGATGTGAGTTTATTGCGGTATTCAATGACATTAGTCAACTTAGTATTTGTTTTAAGTTCATCAACAACTGCTTCTTTTGAAGGCGAAACGAATGCAACGCAATCTCGTCTACTGTCTGCAATGTTGCCGATGATATAGTTTGCGATCTGACCATTATCATCACCTTTACCCTGTAGGACAAACGAGATGTCAATTTCATTCGCACTTGCGAAGTTGTCATATGCAAGAGCAGTTGGTCCAAACGAAGCAGAACCTTCTGCAGTGCCATCTGCACCATTTGACATTGATTCGTATTCTGAAGTACCCGCAAGGAATGCAGCTGTATTTGCAACATTAACCCAAGAACTTAGATTTTCGATCACTGTTTCATAGTAGTTAGTTCTACCATCTGAAAGTGTTGCTCCTGCAGTTGTTGAAATGTTTTCGAATTTTTCTAGTACAGTTCCTGCATCACCACTAACATCCCCAGTGCGGTCAATAACTGCAACGTGGTAGTTGTTTGTGTCTGGTGCTTTACCAAATAGACTTGCATGTTTCCACTTACGCTTCATTGAAAGTTTATTCAACTCAGTTTCTGCAAGTGTATACTTCTTCTCGAAATTGATTGTGTATTGGTATGTTCCAAACAATGCTGTGTTGGATGCATCGTCTCCTGTTAGTACAGATCCATTCGAACCGATGATCTCTTTAGTGAACGACGAAACTACAAGGTTTTGATAACCTACCGAGTCATTACCAATAGTAACAAGGTCACCATCACTTAGATCAGTGATGTTTGTTGCTACTGACTGGAATGTTGTTGTCTGAGTTGCAAAACCAATTTCTTGTGTTACCTGTGCAGCGGGCGTACCATCTCCACCAAACAAAACAGTTTGATTTTCAATGTCGCCTGCATCAAAGATATCTGCCTCGTATGCGCCCGCTTTAACATATGCAACATCAATTGCATTACCAAGCGCACCCACGTACTTCGCTTCAAAAGCACCATAAGTAGAGTTTGCACTATCTACAGTACCAATTGATCCAGGCGTTACACCTTCGACATATCCATTTGCAGATGTGTTTGCATATGCAGTATCTGCATCGAATAATACGATTGTGTCACCATCTGCTTTCGCAGATCCTGTTGTTTCTGCACGACGAACATACAATGCATTAGAGTATGCAAGATAGTCGGACGCAGTAAACCAAGTTTCATAGTTGCTATCAGTTGGTTTGTGGTAACGATCCACAAGTTGATTTTCTGATGTAATAAGAATTGTTTCGTCGGTAGGACCCCATCCAAACACCCCCGCAATTGCAGCAGGAGGCGTTGCAATGGCTGGGACGACTTGGCTTGCGTCTACTTCACGAACGATTACTGAAGGACTTACGGAAAAAGCCATATTTTTCTCCTTTGAATAAATTTATTTTTTATCAGTTCATATCACTGTTTTTATTTATAAAAACAAAAGTTTAAAATATCCAGTCGTCGTCACCATTCACAGGTTGGAATCCGCCTTGAGGCAAATCTTCCCCCACATCGATGAATCCAAAGGGTAATAATCCTTCTTCAATTTCTTCATCTGTCTTCTCTCTCAACATCATCATGGTATTGATATCCGTCATGTCTTTAAAGTATAACTGATCCGTCAACCACGAGAAAATTACCAAATTCATTACCAAATCATCATGTGAACCAGACTCCGCTTCGTAAGAGCTTCCTTTTTTAGAAAAACGTGATAATTCCTGAATTGTATTAAAATCTTGTAAAATCAGTTGGTTCTGTTCTACCAACATTTTCAAAATAGAACATCCAACAGATTTTACACTTTTTGTTGTTCTTATGCCATTGTCAACGCCACGGCCAAACCCCGCTGATATCCTCTTGCCCGCTCGACCTGCGTTCTCTGTATATAGAATGTTTTCATAACCATAATCCATTAATAAGACATCTGAAACCTGTTCACCAATGTCATTAATTTCCACCAGTACTGCTGCTTCATGGTACAACATTCCTACTCTATATATAATTGAGGCGAAATCAACTGGTGTTATCATATTATCTCTAAAGACACAAACTTGTTTGTAAGGCATCTCAGTGATGTCAATAACACAGAATGTAGAATAGTCTAATCCTTTACCACGAGAAACGTCACAAGTCATCACATATGTGCGACCTTCTTCTGGTCTTTCATACTGGAATAGATTGTCTTGTTCTGCAATAGGACGTGATGGTGCGAGTTCTTTCAACTTTGCACCATTGACCAATGTACCAGAACTTCCCAGAAACTCACAACAGTATTCCTGTCTGAACTTCTGTTCGTCATAATCAAGAGCTTCCAAGGTTTCTTGGTGCCACTTTTCATCTCTGCCAGGCACGTCATTCCACATGACCTTGACAAATTCGTATCCGTTGGTTCCTTCTTCTGCACCCTTGCAGGTTTTCCAGAAGTGGTTCAAACCGTTTGGTGTGGATGTCATCAACAGTTTTGTCGACTCACCAGATGAGATTGTAGGATACACAGATGCGAAGAACTCATCATATCCTTCAATAAATGCAACCTCATCCAAATACAGGAAGTTAACAGATTTACCACGGATTGCACTAGAGGATGTTGTACCTGCGAGAATTTGACACCCATTCTCTAATGCGATATTACCTTTGTTCCATTCTTCGACGCCCTGTTGCATCCACTTAGGTAACGCTTCGTATGCAAGTTTGACTCTCGCCATAACTTCTCGTGCAGCGTCACCTTTGTTTGCAAGGATTGCAACCGTCTTGAATTCGTTGAATAGAATGTAGTGAAGAATGACTGCAGTTGCAGTTGTTGTCTTACCAGACTGTCGTGCAGTTAGAACTGCGACACGTCTATGGTTAGCAATTTTATTTGCGATATCTTCTTGGTAATCATACATGTCAAAAGGCACGAGACCTTTGTCAACGTGTACGATTTTGATATAATTCTTTGCGAAGTAGATGGGATCTTGGGCACACTTCATATACTCTTTGAGCATCTCTTGTGTGTATTCTATTTGTTCTCCAACCCTTTTAAGGTTGTTGTTACCAAGATACCCTCTCGTTAAGGCATCAATTATTGGCATTACCCTCACCTTTAATCATACTTAGTAGGTCTGCAGTAGAGACGATCAAGTTATTATTCGTTACATTGGTTTCAGGACGGCCATACTGTTCTTCGTCTTTAACTAATTTCTTTTGGGAAGAAATATTTACAAACTCTTTGTTTGCATCAAGTAATGTTTTCATAAGTGTCGAAACCACCTCGAATGCACGAGGTGATTCCGATTGTTTGGCGATCTCGACCATTTCTTTTACAGCATCATCGCCTAGTTCTATGATACTTTGGACGTTAGATCTGGCGAGTTCGATGTCATTTAAATTTTCATCGTTTGTCGTTGAAAGTGATCGTACCTCTCCTTCAACAATTTGCAGATCGTTCGCCTCCGTCTGCGATCCTTCTGTTTGCGAATTTTTCTCCAATTCAGGTTCCGCCAGTACCTGTGCGTTCGGTTGTCTATCCTCGTCAGTTTGACTTTGTTCTCCACTAGATCCGAGTCCTCGTAGAGATCCAACATTCTCATGTGGTTCTGTAGTGTCTTCTGCTTGAGTTTCTGCAAGTGAACGTACCCCCATTGATTGTGAAATTTTATCATCTATCATTCTGTATTCACCTCTATAAGATTGATGACTCCCCAATCGTCGTCAAATTCAATCTGTGTGTATGGTATAGTATCATCAATATCAGTTGTTGGTTCGCCGTTAGCGGTCAAACCAGGCTGTGTTGTGAATCTGGTTTCCCAGACCTCGTCAATATCGGCGGTTGGACTTGTATTTTGTGTTAACTTTACATCTACAAATTTGATGACTGGTTTTGTTCTATTTGGTCCAAAGTACCACGCTTTCATAGTAAAACTTAAAGTATAAAGAACACTCTGCCTTTCGGTGAAGTCTCCTTCATACACTTCCTCTGTGCTTACACTGTTTAAAACAAGAGGAACATCAATCGGTTCGAGATTATCCATCAACTTTACCGTTGATGTGAAATCGGGGTTAAAGAAAGGAACAATCTGTTCCATAATTTTTGCAGCATCTTCTGAGTACTTAGTCATGATGTACAAAGAGAATTCCAAATTATATGGAACACCTGCGTAAACATACCCACGACCATTTGAACCATCTTCAATGGTTTGTTTTCGGATCTTGGTTGTGGGATTAATTTTTCGTTCGCCATCATATGTCATGCTGTTCAATTCGAATGACATGCGAGGCAAAGTGATTGCAGTTGGACGATCAAGATTTGCATCCTGTGTTATCCGTGCAAGAATTTTTTGGAAGGGCGCATAAGAAATAGGAACTATCATTTCCTGCTCTGTGTTAGCATCGATAGTTCTTTTGATTTTAAGTTGATTGAAATATGTCCCAAAAATTGCGACATACTTTCTTGTTGTTTCGTTGTAAAAATAATTTGCTATTGCCATTAGGTATTCGCCTTAGGTGGTTCATCATCTGCGAAATTGATCGTCTCACTAAACGGATCCATTTCTGTGAAGTCAATGATGTCGTCTGCAGTTTTTTCGAAGAAGAAGTTGTCAGCAATTGGATCTGCGTTTGCAAGTGCCTCCAATGTATTTGTATTTGAAGTACCACCAACTCTTGTTGTGTAATCTTTAAGAATTTTGTCAATATGGTTGTAACCAGTTTCAATTCTTTCGTTACTGTACTCTAACAATTCACAACGTAAGTCATATACTTGTAGTGCGCCACTTTGATAGAACACACTCTCATGTTCAACGTACATGACTTTAAATAGTTTACCATTGATTGGGAAGTAAATAATATCCCCTTCTAATGGACGTTGTCTTGTCGAATCTTCTTTAGTGACATATCTTTCAAATGTTCTAATAGCCACAGAGAAAGTAACTTGATCTCTGATCTGTAGTCCAAACTTAGACAGGAAGTCACCCTCTCCCTCAAATCCATCGACACTCTTGACATACATCTCCATCTTATATACAGTATTATATAGAGGTGTGTCGTCTTCGTTAAGGATGTTGTCTACGGACCCTGCGAAACGAGGCAAGTATTCAATGTCAACGCCATAGATTTTAATCGACTCAATAACTAAGTCGTCAATGAGTTGTTGTTCATTGAAATGTGTGGTGTTGCGGAAGAAGGTTGAAGTTGCCATGTTTTAACCAATAAAGTTATATGTGAGTGGTTGAAGACTTTGAATTGCATCTTCTTCCATCTTTTCTCTTTCTGCACGAGCCTCTTGTAAAATTTGTTCTCCGTTAAATTGGACACCACCAACAAGTTGCATGTTTACGAACTTAGTCAAGTTCAGTCCCCACTGTTCACGTACCAAAACAGATGCATAGTTCTGTAACCAACGGTCACCCCACACATCTGGATAAGTGCCAGCATCGATTACATCGTATGCTTCGATGACAATATAATCACCAACAACAAACAAATCTTTAGTGATGTCAATGTGAAGTCTGTTGACGTGCTTGTTATATCTGACCATTGGTTGACCAACAAGCATATCTTGAAGAAGTTCTAGATGAGACATTGTCATGTAATAGTTTGCAACGTCATACCCTGTGATATCTGCAACGTTATTCAAAACGTATTGATAGGTTACATTGAATGCGCCTGATCCTGCAGAAATAGATGATTTCAAATCAAATACTTTTGAGATACCAAGTATATTTGCAGGAAGGGGGAAGTATCCGTTATTGATGTCGGTTTGAGTGATTTGATGTTTTAGATATACAAGTTGACTACCATTGTAGTGATAGTCACGCCAAAAGGAAACCGCTTCGTCTACACGGTCTTCTACCTGATCGTCCGAAACGTTCACCTCTATAACTGGTGCACCAATTTTTCTTAGGATGTACTCTATAAATTCTTGTCTATTAACTGGCTGTGCCATGACGTGTTCCCTGTGAACTTCTAATTAGATTTATAGATATTTATATCAACGCCGCTCTATGTCTTCTTCAGATAATTGATCTCCCATCCAAACCTCAATTACTTTGCACGGATAGTGCCCAACGTTTGACGCTTTGTGCCAAGTTTTTTTTGGAATGTCAATACTTTCTCCTGAAGTATAAATTTTTGTTGTTTTATATCCATTTAAATATTCTAGATCCATTTGCAATTCGCCGTCAACAATGTGCCAGTGTTCGGACCTGTGAAAATGTCTTTGGTCACTTAGTGATGTTTCAATTGAAAGTTCTTTTACCTTCCAATGACCGTTTTGATCTAAGTCTCGATATTTACCCCAATTTCTTTGGGTTGTGGGTTTCTCCCAGTTACTTAGTATCCACGACGAAGAATTCTTTTTATCTTCGCCACCCACTCCGAATTTGAAAGATAAATTCGAAGCCGCAACTTCCATTTCAGGTATGTTGCCAGAATTTCTATCTCCACCATTAGCAAAGATAATCTCATCTTCTTGATTGTGCGCACACATGTATTCCAAAAATTTCTTACAACTATCATCACCATCCATCTCACTACTAAGAGGCACTACTGAATTAACTACTTCTAATGCACGAATGATTGACGCTCTTTCTTTTTGAGGCATGAAATATCTGCCCTTCTTACGTTGCAACCAATCATCACTATTTACACCAACAACTAATCGATCACCTAAAAACTTTGCAGATTCAAAGTATGCGATATGTCCACTATGAAGTGGATCAAATCCCCCAGTAACCACAACAATTTTCAAACTTAGTCTCCTTTTCTCCACATTAAATAATCCCAGAAGAAATTCTTTTCAGAACCTCTATGCAGTTCATTTGGAATTTTGTCTATAATTGATCGATGAACAAACCAATCTTCATATTCCATGTCTGGTCTAAAACAAAGATTCTGACAAACAATCTCATATCCATTGTCTTTCATTATCTGTCTTGCTTCTGCACGAATTTCATTACCAAGTCTATACGCATCATGTTCGAACTGGACGACATTAAATTTGTATCTATGGAAAGGCATATTTCTTAAGACTTGAATGGATGTTTCATCTGTATCAATTTGCAAGAAGTCAATTGTGTTTTCCATACAGTGTTTTACCAAAAGATCTTCGAAGTCTATTTCTAACGCATTTGCATTAATGATAGTATTAGATCTTCTTTGCGCAAAGTCATAAGCTAGATGTGCAGACCATTCAATAGAAATACCTTTCCAATCGAATTCCGTTTCCAATAGTGCAGTGTTATTGTGAGTATATGGATTACCTGCGCCAATCTCTAAGTAAGTACCATTGCGTTTACCATTCAAACATGCAAGTACCCACATGTCTTGTAAATGTTTTGAATAGTTTTTCTTAATGTTTTCTATACCATCAAATTGAACAGCAAACATACTCCTGTCTTCGCCCCTGTAAGGAACCGCATCAGGCCATCCAATCTTTTCGTTTAGAAGGGTTGTCACCCAGTTTGTAAAACTTTGTTCTGCTTTGAATTCTCTTCTATATATCAAATCAAACAACATTTGACGACCATGTTCAACACCAGAGATCTGCCATGTTCCAAGCGCTCTCATATACCAGAGTTCTTTTTCGCCAGGCCAATCAATACCAATATCGTTTTTGTCTCTAAACTCCAAACCAAGTAGTGCGTGATTTAAACAAATACGCCAGTCAGTAATCTTTTCTCCATGTTTCGCAAGAAAGTAATGAGCTTCTGGACGAGTTGGAAGAATACTAATCGCATGTTGCAACAAACCTGTCACTGTATAATTACGTCCACCCTGTCTATCATATGCAAGCGCACAATAAATCATACACTTATATTGGAGTTCTTTATCTTCTTCTTCGAGATCTGCACATCTAATGTAGAAAGATACTGCTGCAGCACCTTGTTCTAATTTATCATACTCACGTGCAAGATCAAACATTTTATATGTGTTTTTTGGATCAAGTACGTGTTCATTTAATAGTTCTTGCAGACTCATATTAACCTCTACTCAAAAATTCTGTGAAGACATCGATAGGCAATTCAAGAATGAATGTTGCGTTGTCTTGCAGACCATAAGAAATATACACTTTATTATTGTGGAACATCATACCAGTTGCGAACTCAATATGAAATTGATTTCCTGTTACCACATCAGTTTGAGTTCCCATAAAGTGAAACTCTTGTGTGTGATGTTGGATGTTCCAATCATGATCCCAAATAATTGCACGATGAACATAGTGTCCATCTTTTCTCCCAAAGAAGTCTCTTCCTAAATCAACCTCGTGAGTAATTGCAATCCTTTGATTTTCATTTAACTTAAGAACTTGTGTACCACCACGAATATCCCTAGGCAGAGGGATCTTCTTACTCTCATCAAGTACCACCGTTTCTGTAGTGCCCTCTTCTATATTGAACTTAATTACTTCTGTAGGATTTGTCCATTTGACAAAATGGTATGGCATGTCAAGTACTGGAACCCAGTTCTTTTCGCAATACGTTTCGTTTGGTGGTGGTGCAGGAATTGGGTGACGTGCAACTTCTTTCCACTCATTATCAATCCATTCAATCTCTTGCATTTCCATACGACCAGTGCCTTTGTCATCATAACAATCACGACGAACACCACAAAGGAAAAGTCTATTATCCCAAGAGAAAAGTCGCCCATCTTCAAGACCAATGAAGTTCCAAGTGGGTTCTGTATCTAGTTCAGAAGTATTAATACGCCCTGCATGTACAACATTCATATTCTCATCAAGTTCACACATGATGTTATATGTTGTGAGTGTCACATCGTTTTCTGGGTGGATGTATGCAAGTGGACCAAACTGGTGAGGCCACTTTTTCCCTTCACTGTGGTAAAGGGTATAATTTACATGACGAACATTCATAAGAATTTTTCCATTATGCATGAAAATGGAAGGGTTCATTATCCCTGTTTCGCCAGTAAGTTCTTTGGGGAGAGTTATGGGATGTATCTTACCGCCTCGCTTTAATGCAAAGGTTGCAAGCCCATAAAGATGCATGTCGTGCATGACACCTCCATAATTAATGTTTCAAATGCTAATATTATATCACGTCAATAGTGTCTTGTCAAGACCAAGGTACTTGTCTGACAATAGTATTTTTCTTGTCGATTCTTCTTTCGATGATATTGTCGATTTTTAAGATTTCGCCTGCAGTCAGTTTGTTTTCAATCCATCCAACAACTGTTTCTTCTGTAAGACTAAAGAAGTTGATAAAATCGTCTACTGAAGTATCTGCAGATGTAAACCAAGAATTGCTTAGGAAACTGTGACTGGATCCTGTCTCATCTGTTCCTGTTCTTTTCCAAGTAACACGAACAACAGAGTTTTGAAGAACGTCACCATTGGAATTGGTTTCATCCTTCGTCTCCATGTTCACAATTTCCCAAACATATGTAATGGCCATTCTAGATCACCTTACTCTGGTGTTTCTTCTGCATCTGGAGCAGGATCGGGATCTTCCGCACCTCCTTCTGGTGCTTCAGGATCATCTGCAGTTTCCCATGGCAGCGCACTACCTTCTACTTCTTCAATACCACCATATTCACGTTCGATTTCATCATCTAGACGTTCGTTGATGTGATCAAGATATCCTTGATCTGCTTCAACAATGTTACGAATCCAACCAGAAACGATATCGTTTGTTAAGTCTTCGAATGCAACAAACGATCCTGCAGGCACATTAGCTGCAGACAAAGGTGTTGCACCTGACCAAGTTGCAGACTGACCTGCAGAGTTTGTTCCTGTAATAGTCCAGTATGTTTGATATACTGCACGGTTTAGTGTTACGCCTTCGTGATTTGTTTCATCCTTGAGTTTCACACTATTAATTTTATACGAATATGTATATGACATAAGTTTTTCTCCAATTTAATTTAAACTTTGCTGTTTATTTATTCAAAATCATCTTTTTCAATTCTGCGATTTCCTCACGAAGTGATGACACTTCTTCCTTATATTTATTATCAACATCCTTCACAGCTTCAATTAGAAGTGCAGTTATTCTTTCATAGTTTACTGTTAGGTACTTGTGATCTGTACCCCACTCTAACATCTCATCTTTAGTGAGTTTTTCAAACTCTTCTTTGGCTTTTAGTGTATCCCACTCTTCACCATCACGTTCTTCTAGGTATTTCTTATACGCTTTACGACCCAGTTGCATTGTGTAGTTAGCATTAAATGGTGCTTCAACAACTACTTCTGGAAGTACTGCTTCTACTTCTTGTGCAATCACACCAACTTCATGCATCTTAGTTGGGTGGAAATCATATTCTGATTCAATGTTTTCTACCCAGTCGTACTCAACACCACGGATCTTATGTAGTTTATCAAGCGCTTCAGTGATTGGTGTTACATTTTCTTTCAAACGTCCGTCTGAAGCATATGCAACCACGTTACCTGTACAAGAAACTGTACCATTTGAACCAGACAACTGAACACGAGCGTCACCGTCTGCAGAGACATAGAAACCCCAACCAGACTGACCAGACAGACTAAAGAAGGATGCGTTGGTGTGCGCATAACCATAACCATAGTGGTTTGACAGACCAGTACCAGATGGACGGTAACTGTAACCAATAGAGTAACCAGGCGATGGATACGCATCTGTGTTCAATCCACCTGAGTTAGAACCATGACGACCAATGAAACCGCCACGAGATTCTGCGTTGGTTGCACCCCACTTAATACCACCATTAACTACTGCAGAAGTATCAGATGCACCGTTAAAGTAGTAACCAGTGTTATTCAAGTCATAGAAGATAGGCGCACGTGACGAACGTTCTGATCTCCAATAACCTGAGTCTGCACGAGCCTCCCATCTACCATTATAGTAGATATAGGTATGAGAGTTCTCATACATGTAAACTGCCCATTCACCATTCGCATGTTGTAAACCAAAGTGTTGTCCATCATCATCCCAGTAAATTCTACCACATGCAGTAGAGTTACTATCTCTAAAGATAATTTCACCATGGTCACTGTTGTTTGAACGGATCGACATTGTATCGGAATCGTCATCATAGATGTCAAAACCATTGTCGAACTGAAGGAAGTTCATAGTAACGTTTGCAAGACGTGACGTACCGTTAGGATCTACATAATAACTAGTGTTGTTATTGTCGTAGAAGATACGAGCACGCATATCATATGCCCAGTTATCTCTATTGTTCAGAGTATAAACTAGGGATGCAGTTCTTGTGCGAGAAACATTTGAGAAACCATTTGAGTCAAATCCAATAACCCAGTCTTGACCCCATGCAGTTGAATAACCAGAATAACCAACATCAATCCACTGAACATGAACTTGTGGATAAGACCAACTAGAATTAGATTCACCAATCCAAACAACATCTCTGTTACCACCAGAGAAGTTTTCTCTACCCCAACGAACTGTATAGGCTCCACGGTTATCATCTGTCAACTGGGTTGCAGATTCGTTATACCAGTTGTTGTCTCCTGAGTAGTTGTAACCACCGATTATGAACTCATGCATTCTACCTGTTGAGTATTCGTAAACCGTAACCTTGAACTTCATCATGGTTGCAGAACGATATCTACTTCTTGGTAGACCAATACGAATTGCACCAGTTACAGAACTTGATGTTGTAGTATATGTACCACCATTTGGTGAAGTGTATCTGCGTTCTTGCGAGTCATACAGGTTGTTAATTCTATGGTAGTTCGAACGTGAAGTCGACGCACCATCGAAGTAGTAACCAGTATTATTTGCATCATAGAAGATTGGGGCACGAGATGAGCCAGGCGAATATGTGTAAGAAGTATACACATAGAATTCCGTGTTGTTGTTACAACGAAGTTCTAGTGGGTTGGTACTTGTTCTAACACGAACTGCCCATGCGCCATCATTATCCAAAAGACCGTGTTCGCCACCGCCAGAACCATACCAGTAACCCTGAAGTTGACCTTGACTGTCGTAGAGGCGAACACCACCGCCACCTGTTGCACCATAACGTAGATCCAAATAGGTATCATCAGTGTAAAGGTGACCAGAAGAACCGCCGTCATCAAGACGAAGTCTGTTGATGAGAACAGTGTTCAAGTTCGAAGTGCTTGCAGGGTTTACATAGTAACCAGTATTGTTTCTATCGTAGAAGATAGGCGAACGAATATCAGAAATATGATCAAAGTAATCTGTGTTTAGACGAGCATACTTTGTAGTCTGATACCACCAACCCTGCATCTCTGAGTTGTCAGAAGAAGAAAGGTTTGAGTGAAGTTCTACACGACCTTGTAGACGAATGTAGTCCGAAGAACCTGTACCATCGTTATCAACACCAAGTACAAGTGCAGCGTTTTCACCAGTGTTGTTGAAGTCTGGATCAAACGTAATGTAAGCGTGGTCTGATGGTGCGTTAACACCAGAACGGAAGTAAATCGTTACAGGCGCATCGTTACCTGACCAGAATTCTGCCGCCACGTTGTTTAGATAGTCAGTACCTGTAACGTCATATGAAGAGTGAGATCCTGCAGAGTCATTTTGACGTGCATAGAAGTACGCTTTACCATAGAATTCTGCAGCATTCAATCTAGAAGTACTTGCAGGGTTCGTATAGTAGAACGTGTTATTCAAGTCATAGAAAATAGGTGCACGAGATGATCTTTCAGAACGCCAGTAACCGCTATCCGCACGTGCTTCCCATCTACCATTGTAATAAATGTAAGTATGGGCATTTTCGTATAGATATATACCCCACTCGTCATTAGCGTGTTTTAGACCGAAGTGTTGTCCGTCATCATCCCAATAGATACGTCCACATGCAGTGGAGTTGGAGTCACGGAAAATGATTTCACCATGATCAGAGTTGTTTGAACGAATACTCAGTGTATCAGCGTCATCGTCGTAGATGTCAAATCCATTGTCGAACTGTAGGAAGTTTGCAGTGATGTTTGCAAGACGTGAGGTGCCTGCCGGATCTACATAATAAGCAGTGTTGTTCGAATCGTAGAAGATTGGCGCACGGAAGCTGTATCCAGTGTAGACATACAATGCGTCACCATAAACATCAAACAATCCAAAGTTAGAAATTGTACCAGTTGCAGCACCATGACGACCAATACGGAAGTCTGCACCTGAACTGTTGTTATTGTTTGAGTCTAGGTTGATAAACAAACTACCGTATGTGTTGATACGGATGTCATCCGAAGTACTACCACCACTATCACGAGATGCAATCCCATGATATGTTGAATCATCACCATAGAATGTGATCCAATCACCACGATCAGCCATGTTAAACTGATCGGCAGTGACAACATTCATACGAGAAGTAGAAGCAGGATTTGTGTAGTATCCGCTGTTGTTTCTATCGTAGAAAACTTGAGCATAGATGTTGCGGTTAATTAGAGTATCACCATCGCCACGGATGATCATGTTCCACGTACCACTCAGACCACCATCCATAAATCTAATATCTTCGCCACCAGATGTTGCAAATTGGAAGTGGGCGTCATTTGATGAGGTTGCACGAATATAACCACGAATTGTTTGTTCACCATTACCTTCATTGGTGTAGAACAACATCTGTCCGCCATTGCGCATACGAAGTTGGTTGTGCCAACTATCATTCAATCTAGATGTGGATGCAAAGTCACCATAGTAGTTTGTATCGTTAACATCATAGAAGATTGGGGATCTCATAGATCCTTTTGCTTCAGTGTAACCTGTGCGGATGATAAATCTTGTGTAAGCGTCTTGTGACCAACTTGTACCAACACCATAGTGTGGGTTTTCTTGGTTGTCATAGTAACCAAAGTCAAGTGAGTTCGCTTGATAGTTTGCAGTACCAATGTTCCAACGACGAACGTTGTTCGAAGAGTCACGTCTTGAACGGAACGAAATCACCCCACCGTGGTTCGTATTTGTACCCCAAGAACTTAGAGTAAAGTGTGGGTACGCATGGTTTGCACCAATTTCAATCTGTGGTCTGTTACCATCACGTGTTGTCTGCGTTGCTGCGTTCGAACCAACTTTCAAATATGAATCACCAGAACTCAAACGTAGGTGAACCATACGAGAAGTCGACGCAGGGTTTACATAGTAACCTGTATTATTGTAATCATAGAAGATAGGCGAACGAACGCCCGCACTTTGTGGAAAGTTAACTGCACTGTTGTCACCAATGAATTCTGCAAGAAGTGTACCTTCACTGTACCATGCACTACCAAATGCAGTGCCACCTCTCCAACGAAGTTGCATACGACCTGCACCAGTATCGTTTGCACCCCAAACAAAGTGTTGGTCACCAGAAGAGTTCCCTGGCGCACTATCACTATATTCAAGTGCAGGATATCCAGATGTCATAATCGAACGAATACGTGCATAACCATTTGACAAAGTAGGTGCAATGTCAATATTCGCAAGACGTGATGTCGAAGCTGGATTGATGTAGTAGTTCGTATTGTTACGATCATACCCAATGTTAAAACGAATATCGTTCACATAAGAAGTAGATGCAGGATCTAGATAATAGTTCGTATCGTTACGATCATAGTAACGATCAGCAGTTACGTCACCTGTCACAACAATATCATCACCACGCAAACGTCCATGATAGTTAGAACGTTTCAACATGATACCTGCATATTGACGCAGTGCACCACCGCCTGAATAGTTCATCAAAATACGAATACGAACATAATAACAGTTCGATGGAATCGTTGTATAACCTCTATAGGTACTCCAATTAGTGCTTGTATAGTTTACGTTACTTGCAACAAAGTAAGTTGTACCTGAGTTACCTGCAATTGGAGATATATTTTGATCATAACGTTCAATACCGTAGTAAAGAACACCACCCGAACCTGAAATTCTACGAACAGAAATCTCACCATAGAGTTCTTCGCCTGGTTCGACTGGAATATATGCAGAGTAGAAGTCACGGTAACCAGAAGTCTGAAGTACATAAGATCCTGCAAATGGTCCAGTTGTTGCACGAACAAACTCACTAGTCGACGTTGTCAAACTGTTTTCGTTAGGTGCAAGAGCTTGCGTAACTCGTTTGTCAAAATACTCTGTACCATCAAATAGTACCTGATCTGCATGACCAGAACCATATGCAGGTGAAAGGTTAAGGTTACCATTACCACCGTTTAGATTGATTTCTGGTGCAGTAATAGATTTCGATGCTTTAAAGTTACCTGCTTTATCAAACCAGAATCTATCACCAACTGCGTTAAAGTGGAAAATAAGCGATTCACGAGCAGTTCCATCATAACCGTTCCAGTTTTCGTTTACAAGCCAAGGATACTGTGATCCTGCAAGACTTGAACGAATTGCAAGCATATATCTATTGTTATGATACAAGGACATTGCATAAGTGTTATTTGCAATTGCACCTTGGTTACCAACTGAGATAGAACTCATACGTGAATGAGACGCAAAGTCACCATAGTAACCAGTGTTATTTCTATCATAGTAAATCGGCGAACGTGCCTGATTAGGCATGTCGAAGTAACCGTTTTGTGTCTGTGCTTGAACACCACCATTGTACATTAGTTCCAGGCGAGCGTTTCTGAAACCTTTCAAGATCCATTCGTTATCGGTATCATTGTAGATACCTACTTCGTTTGCACCGTTTGACATGAAGACATAGTCGTCACGGATTGCATATCCTGCCCAACCGTTCTTCGCACCTTCAACTCTAATCGAACCATAATCACCAGATGCAGTATCAATGTAGTAAGTAGATCCATCAACCTGATAACGGTTGGCTCTCATTATGTTGAATATCGATGTTGATGCAGGGTCTGCGTAATATGATGTGTTATTCGAATCGTAGAAGATAGGTGAACGCATCTGGTTAGGTGCAAACGCATAACCATTTTCTGTACGGAATTGTTCTCCACCGTTATACATCAAACGCATTGCAGCGTTTCTGTCTGCGTACCAAATCCACTCGTTGTCTACATCGTTATATACACCAACACGATTGTTATTATCATGCATGAAGACCATGCGGTCATTAATTGAGAAACCTTCGTATCCACCACGTGCTTGTCCAGTGATTGCAAATGAACCATAATCACCATTTGGAGATCTTAGAACTACACCGTCATCAAGTTGAATGGTAGACATTCTAGACTGACCAGCGAAGTTACCGAAGAAAGCATCATTATTGTGATCATAGAAGATTGGTGAACGCATAGATCTAGATGCGTATGCGTCACCACGATAGTTTACATAGAATGTTGTTGCGAGTGCACCTGCACCTGCGCCACCAGTACCTTCTGCAGTCTGAACGATGAAGTTACCAGAACCTTCTTTGTCAAGGTTATCTGAAGACGAACCATCGTTGTAACCAGTTGTTGCACCAATTCTTACTTGTGGTGTGAAGTTTGCGTTGCTGTCTTGGAACTGGAAGTTGATCCACGACTCAGGTGTATCAATGTCACCTGTACCAGTACCGTTGTCAATCCAAAGTGCATTGAAGTCGTCGCTTGGATCTCCTGTCTTTCTCAGACGAAGAGTATTCAGTCTTGACTCAGAGTTACCATCGATATAGAACGATGTGTCATTTCTATCGTAGAAGACATTGCGATATGCAAGTGTTCCGTAATCAGCAACAAGGAAGTCTACTGAATCGTTATCGATGTTTACACGTTGTGCGTTGTTAGTGAAAAAACGGATTTGATCGTTGGCGGTAAATCCAAAGTATGTGGTTGTATCACCTCTATGACGAATGAAGTCGTCGATGTCGATACGAGACATATTTGATGTAGATGCGAAGTCGCCGTAATATGCATTGTCATTTGAATCATAATAACGAGGTGCATAGACATTAATTGAGAAGTCTGCAGAGTTATTATCAATATTCAGACGTTGTGTACCATTCGTCCAGAAACGGATTGTATCGTTTGCTTCAAATCCAAAATAAGTATTGACATCTCCACGATGTCTGATATAATCATCAATGTCAATTGTAGAAAGAACTGAAGTACCATCTGGATCAACAAAGTAAGTTGTATTTGCAGACGACACAAAATTACCAGCTTGGATATCACCAGTTGAGTAGATAGTTGCATTGTTTCGTACACGCAAATACGTTGCATCTGTTTGATACCAACCAGAACCCCATCCAAATCCTAGTTCTTCGTCTTTTAGGAATGATGAAGTTCCACGACCAAATACGATTGCGTCATTGTTTCCATTAAGTTGGATAGAACCATTTACATGTAGTCTATTGTTGGTAATACTACCCAGAACAGGAGTAGCATCTGAACTTCCATAAGTTGCAGATTCACCACCGACAACAACTGCACCACCACCATTAATAGTGAATAGATTGTCTGCACTTGCGTTCCAGAACTTAACTGCAGTCGCATCTGAATCTGGTACAAAGTTAAGGTTACCAGTTGTGTCACCCGCAATCTTTTGAACAGGAGAACCATCTTTATAGAAATGAATATATCTGTTACTGTTATCGAATGGGTTGTTGCCCATATCGATACGGTTCATGTACATTAGTGCATATGCACCATTCGCACCAGAGATGGCGATAGATGGGTTGTTGTTTCCACCAAACCCATTGTAAGATGCAAGAGAAATACCACCAGTACCAGTGTTGTCGTTCCATCTGTCAACATCAGTAACGTTACCAATTTGGACACGACCATCAACCGCAAGAGACGTATTGTTTCCTGTGTTGTCTAGGTCTAAGTAATATGTTGTGCCAGATGCACCAAGGTATCTTGGTGCACGAACGTTATTGAAAGATTGCGTGATTGCATCTGTAACATTCAGTTTAAGTGTACTACCAATCGTAACTCGCCAATCATTTGCAGCGGCAAATCCCATATAGTCATTGATTGATTGCGCATGATAGATAAAGTCGTCGATGTAGATACTTGACATGATCGACGCAGATGCAGGATTGACGAAGTAGTTTGAGTCATCTGAATCATAGAATGTTGGTGCATAAACTCCTACAGTAAAGTCTGCAGAGTTGTTGTCAATGTTTAATCTTTCTGTACCACCAGTTTGGAAACTGATTTGATCCGCACCATCAAATCCCATACGTGTGTCTGTATCACCATTATGGAAGATGTAAGTATCGATACCGATTGTATTCGCAACAGACGCTTTATCACCATCGAAGAAATATGTGTCATCGTCATTGTCGACGAAACGACCAGAACGAATATCCTGATCTGCAACAATATTGTTCGCAGTGATATCACCAATGATTGCACTGTTCGCATTGATAGTCTGGGAGATAATGTCGTCAGCGGTCAGATCATTGGTGATATACGCATTATTCGCAGTTAAGTCTTCAGTGATGTTTGCATCTCTACCTGCAGAGATGTCACGTGTTGCAATAACGTCTTGTCCTGCAGTTACGTCACCTGCAGTTGCAGTCACATCGTTTGCAGCGGTAACGTCATTACCTGCTGATACATCATTCCCTGCAGTTACGTTTCCTGCAGTCGCATCGATATTACCAGTTGTTGCAGTAATGTTATTCTGTGCAGTAATACTGTTTCCTGCAGTTACATTACCTGTAGTAGCTGCGATATTACCCGCATCTGCAGTGATATTACCATTAGTTGCATTGATATTATTGTTTGCAACGATATCATCATACGCAGTGATGTCGCCTTCTGAAATAATATTACCCTGTGCAACATTGTTACCAGATACAATCCAGTCTTCGTCTGAGTTTAGATATGCACCGTAGTTAAAGTTCTGTTTGAGGAAACCAATTTCCCCATTGTTTGAATACAGAGTATTATTAAGACCACTACCGTCAAAGAAAATCTGTGCAGCACCATTGTTGTCTCCAATAGTGATATCACCTTTAACATCAAGGTTTTCGGTTGCTTCTATACCGTCAGAGATACCTTTAAGTTTTGTCGCACTATTGTAAAGGATCTCACCCCAACCTTCGACACCAACTTTTGCAGATCTTAGACCTTGGTAGGAAGTACCATATCCGCCAGTGATGTTAACATTTGCACTACCTGAACTTGCAGCACGAAGAAGAAGATCATTATCAGCAACTGATCTAATCTCAATTGTTTCAAGTGCATAATCACCGATTGTCCACCAGTCTGCAGCTTCATTCCAAATGAAGGAAACATTTGTAGATGTTCCTCTTTCAATTTCAATACCTGCATTTTCAGAAGGCGTACCTGTAACATTACTATTCAACAATAGAATGTTATCTGCGATTGTTACTGTTTCAGAAGAGATGGTTGTCGTAGTACCGAAAACTGTCAAGTTACCTGTGATAATGTACGAACCATCCATTGTATCGTCTTCATCAGAACGAACAAACTGGATAGAGTCTAAACCATCAAGTGTTGCAGCGTCGAATGAACCACCATTACGTGCTTCGTCATCTGTCGTAATAATACGACGACCTTCGATATTTGTAGTTGACAAACCTGTGAAAGTTGTGTTACCATTTTCAATAGAAAGTCTTGCAACACCGTTTTGTTTGAAGACTAGACCATCATCACCGTTATGAAACTCAATACCATTTGTAGAGTTAAAGATACCGTAATCGTTTAGGGTTCCAAGGTTCTCAACATTCAATGCACCAGAAGGTCCAACGAATTGAATGATGGGTGCACCTGCAGAACCAGAGTCGTTCGTAACTTTTAAGGTAGGATATGAAGGAAGAGTGGCCTCAATATGAGTAGGACCATCTACTTGAAGTTTACTAACACCATCGTCAGTAGACGTACCAATGAGTACGTCTCCAAGAGTTTGGAGGCCGTTTTTGACTATAAATTTCTTATCGTTTGCCATTCGGTTCACTCTCCCCAGAATTAGGCAGTATTATTTAATCTTTTATTAGAGTTGCAAAGGTTACGAACTCCGTAGATGATGATTGTGATGGAGTAACCAAAACTTGAACATCGCTACCATTAATTATAACATCGTAAGTTGCAAGGTCAGTGTTTGTCACCACCTTACCAAACTCTGTTGCTGATGCAGTAGTACCATCATGAACAATCAACATTTTTGTGATATGTTTATTTATTCCATTTTTACCAGTAATAATGAATTCACCACCCATAAAATCTGCATGAGCGAAACTAAACAATACAGTTGGAGATGTTGTTGTTAGTGTTAATGACTCAGAATGGAATGCAGAATAATCTTGTGAGATGACAGCTTGGACTTCCAAGTTCCCTGTCATCGTATCACCAGTTTCGTTTACATATCTATTATCTGCAGTTGCTTGGTCAAGATAAAGTCTGACTTCTTTGGAAACTCCAACAACGTGACCAAACTGATCTACGTCAACTGCAGAGATAAATTCTGGTGCAAGTGCAGTATTTGCGAATGCAACATTTGCTTGACTAGAAGTATCTGTATGAGATATTTCAACGTTCGCATTGATCGTTCCACCAACGATATCCAAACCATCACCAACACTGATTACAGTATCAGAAGATGTGAACATAGAACCGTTTGCGAGGTTTACTAGATCTGTGAAACCGTTGACGAAACCATATAGTGTGATACGAGGATCACGGTTGATTGTTCCATCAATTATCACATTCTGTTCAAATGTAGAGTTACCAGTTACTGTATCACCTGTCAGATTGAAGTAACGTGAATCTAGTTGACCACCATCCAACTCTGCTTCAGTGTAGTATCTGTTATCTAATTGACCTGCATCCAGTTCAGTTTCTGTGTAGTAACGGTTGTCAAGTTGACCACCATCCAACTCTGCTTCAGTGTAGTATCTACCGTCGAGATCCGTAGAAGAAGTTGTTTGTGCATGACCGAACTCATCAAAGGTAATACCAGTTAAAACATTTGGAAGTGATAAACTTGTGTTTGCAATACTAGAAGTGTCTGCGTGACCAACATCGAATGTAAAACTGTTTGCACTGTTTAAGTTAAATCTATAGTTGACATTTGTCGAATTAACTGTTACACCAGTGTTTGCATAGATGAATACTTCACCGTCACCAATAAGGTTTTGTGCGTTGTTAGCAGACGCATCTAAGATTTCTTGTGCAGAGTATCCATCAACAGTGTCTGCATCAAGGCCTGATCCATCCCCATCTACTGTCAGAAGAAGATTAAGGATCTCTGTTGCAGTTTGATCCCCTGTCGCCCCTGCTTCGATGTTGTCTAGTTTCGCACCATCTGCCGCAATATCACGTCCGTCAACAGTACCACTTACAGTAACGTTTCCTGTGACATCAATGTCTGCACCGAAGTTTACAGTCTCATCAAATGAGTCAATCTTCTGTAGGAATACAGATCCGTCACCAGTGAAAATTCCTAGTGTGTTATTTGCAGAAGTGTAAACAAAGTCATCAACACCTGCGACTGCAGTGTTGGACATTGTAGTGATACGACCATCTGCAGCTACAGTGATAATTGGTATTTGGGAAGCAGTACCATAAACTCCTGCAACAACACCAGTGGTTGAGATGTCTGCAGTGACTTCGACTGTACCGTTCGAAGATGTCGCAGTACCAGTCACATCACCAAGAAGGTTTACAGTTGTTTCGGTTCTTAGATGATATACTGATCCATCACCAGAAGACAATGTGATTGTATTGTTAGCGGCATCATATGAGAAGTCATCGATACCACCTACCGCTGCGGTATTTGCAACAGTAATACGACCATCGTCATCAACTGTAAACACTGGGATCTGAGATGCAGAACCATATGTACCCGCAGCAACACCAGTATCTTCAAGTTCTGTCGTTACTTGTACAGTACCGTTTGAAGAAGTGGCAGAACCAGTAACCTTGCCAGTTAATTCAACTGCAGTTTCAGTAGCAATATGGAACTCTGATCCGTCACCTGTAATCAGTGTGATGGTATTGTTTGCAGGATCGTATGAGAAACTATCGACACCCGCAACAGATGCAGTGTTTGCAAGAGTAATTCTACCATCAACATCAATTGTGATGACTGGGATCTCAGTAGACGAACCGTAAGTGTTTGCAACGACACCAGTGTCTTCTAGTTCAGTTGCAATTTGAACTGTACCGTTTGAAGAGGTTGCAGTTCCTGTTACTTTACCAGAAAGTTCTACTGTGGTCTCTGTCTGAATATGGAACTCAGAACCATCACCAGTAACGATAGTAATTGTGTTGTTCGAATTCTCGTAACTTACACCGTCGACGCCTGCAACTGATGCAGTACTTGCAAGAGTGACAAGACCATGTTCGTCAATTGTCAGAATTGGAATTGCAGTAGAAGAACCGTAAGTGTTTGCAGTGACACCAGATGTTGCAAATTCTACGACACCGTTGGTCACTACAAAGTCTGCGTTCGCAAATGCAGCAATACCTCTGTTGTCATTTGACGCAAAGGCAGTAGCAAGTTCTGCAGAGATTGTGATCGTATTGTTTGTGACTTCAGTGTTGATACCTTCACCCGCAGCAAAGGTAAGTGTCTCACCTAAATTGATATTTTCTGCAGGAGTATATTGTTCTGAAACAGTAATTTGACCAGAACGATCTGTATTGTTAATATCAATATAGTAATATGTACCAACCGTATCTGGAACAAATGTAAGTGTTTCACCACCTGTTGCACCTTGGTTTGTTACACCAAATGCCGCATCACCAGTACCAGATGTTTCGGAAGTTTTAATATAAAGTGAAATGGTGTTTGCACCACTTACTGCAAAATTAAGTGTATCACCAATATAAACTTGAAGTGTTGGTTCTTCTGTGAAAGAATATGTCTCATCACGTAGAGTACCGTTTACTTGCCACTGATCACCATCAAATAGTGTTAGGTTTGCAGTGACAAAGAATGGTGGAATTGTTGCTTGAGTTTCACCCGCAATAGTAATGTAAGGTGTTGCAATCTTCGCATTAGTGATACCACCATCTTTAACACGAGTGATATCGTTAACGATTTCAAGAGTTGAACCATCGACGTTAACGTCAATTGTAAATGTGTTAGAAAGACTTGTACCTTCACCACCTTGGATTGCAGCTTGCATAAATCCAAGGGTAACTGCATCGTGAACTTCAACTGGAATACCAACGTTACGAAGTTTTGCACCACCAAATTCGATAACACCATTGTTTGCAGAGAAACCTTGTTGGTTTAGAGATATGTTATATCCAAACCATGCATGGTCTTCAACGTAGAATTTGTTTACGTTTGAGATGTCTGCAGGGTTGATAACAAAACTTGTATCTTGTGAGTCTGCAAACCCACCCGCAATCAAGTTACCAGTAACCGTGAAGTCACCAGTAGTACGGTTTGCAGATGCAAAGTAATTGAGTGAATTATCAACGAACCCAATAACGCCTGCAGAAGCATAGATGAATGATTTATCTGTGGGTAATGGACCATCAGACATTTCAATAGATGCAGTATTAGAACCAAAACCCAAAATCAAGTTTCTGATTTGCGATGTTTCAAATGGATCAATAAAGTATTCGATGTTTGCAGAGTCTGCAAAACGAGGAGCAATAATTGTGTTGGATGCGGGGATTGTACCATCAGTACGAATATACTGAAGATCCAAGTTTGCAGAATTTAAAACAACAACGTGACCAAATTCATCGAACTCCAAGTTCTGAATAAACTCACCATCTGCATTATCAGTATTAGTGATAGGAGACGTGTTGTGTGAAATGTTGATCGTGTTACCAGCGTCATCGTAGTACACATACACACCAGTGTGTGTACCGTCACGGAACATCAGACCAGTGATGTCCATCGACACCTCTGTAAAGTCTGGAATCGCATTCGCCTGAAGTTCTACTGGAAGTTCTGTCGCAAAGTCAATACGACCATCTTCTGTAATACGAACACGAGGAACATAACCATCGTTACCGTAGATACCTGGCTGAACACCTGTCACATCAACTGCAAGTTCAAATGCAGTACTGTTTGCATTCTGTACTTCAAGACCTCTACCTACAGTCACCGTGGGAGATTGTAGAAGTGCAACTAAGTGAGTATTAGAGTTGTCTTTTAGAGTAAGTGTGGATGCAAAACCACCTTTTTCCAAATAATACTTCGTAACTGCATCTTGGTCATTGACAGGGTCTGCAAGATTTGTTATAATAGTATTGCCAACATTGATAAAACCACCAGGCGCTTCAAGGAACATATTGTTCCCTGCTGGCACTTTGATGATACCATCTTCATCAATAGTCAGTCTTAGATGACCTGCAGTATGGAAGTTCAGTTGGTCATTGTCTGCATTAGGAGACGTTTCTGCAGTGATCTTTGTATCCTGATCAACGTCAATAACTGATCCTGCAAGACCTGCCCAGATGTTTCCATCATATCCTTCAAAACGATTGTCATCCGTATTGAAACGAATCATACCTTCGTATGCAGGTGGTCTCTTAGCTGTTGAACCAACTGGAAGTGTTAGGGCACCTTCTGTTTCGATGATGACAACATTACTGTCATGACCGATTCTACCTGTGAATAGTTTGTACCAGTTCTTACCAGTACCACCCAACATATATGTGTCGTTGTCATTTGGCAACAGGTTAGATGTAAAGTCTGCGACAACTTCAATGTTGTCAATCTCGTTATCACCAAGTCTGATGTTACCACCGATAACAACGTTACCAGAAACATCCATGTTTCCATAGAAGTAAACATCTTTGTTTGCATAGAACTGTGCAACGTGGTTTCCACCCGCATAGAAGTTCAGTTCATCCTGATCTCCGCCTGGCGTATATTCTGCAGTAATCTTTGTGTCTTGATCAACGTCAACAACCCCACCAAGACCTTGCCAGTTATTACCATTGTATCCTTCGAACTGATCGTCTGAAGTATTATAACGGATCATACCTCTACGGAATTGAGGAATTGCATCACGTTGTGCAGATGTGCCGTCTGGAAGTGTTAGTGCACCAGTTGTATCTAGATTGATGTCGACGTTTGCAGTGATTGCATATTGATCGATTGTCAGTCTGTTGACATCACCAGTATAGAATTTTAGTTGATCATTGTCTGATCCTGCAGTATCTTCTGCAGAAATATATGTGTCTTGGTCTACATCGATAACACCGCCAAGACCTGACCATGCATTACCGTCATAACCTTCAAACTGACCATCAGTCGTGTTATAACGAATCATACCTTGTATGTTACCAGATCTATCGTTTGTAGATCCTACAGGAAGAACAAGTCCACCTTCTGAGTCGATGACGACTGTATTAGATACGATTGTAAGTGTCTCTAAGTCAAGAGACGTGATTGTTTCCAAATTTACATTTGAATTTAAAACAAATTCTCTACCATTGACGAGTGTAAGATCTTTACCTGCAAAGTAGTTACCTTCACCGAAGAACTGAGTCCACGTGACTGCGTCTTGGTTGATAGTAAATGTTTCAGCGTCTATAACAGTTGCAACAAATGCTTTGTTACCATTAACTGTACCATCAACGACGAACTCAAATGCGCCTGGCAGTTCCGAACTCTCATTTGCATATTCGGATCTTTTAAGAACCCATGGAACAAATGCGTTACCCAATTGAATAACATCATATGTACCATTTTCTGCAGGATTAGTCTGATCTTTAACAAGAATATTATCCCCAATTTCCCATGTAGTGACACCGTCGATGTTCATTACATTGTATGGGGGAAGAACAAGAGTATTATTTGCAGAGTTGAATGCACCTGCAAGATCGCCAGTCGTCGCAGCGAGTGCAGACGGTTTTACGTTTAGACCTTGTACGAGGTTGTCGACATACCGTTTGTTGGTGGCATCATTTGGACTTTGCGGATCTGCAACAAATAGAAGACCCTGTTCCAAATTGTCCAATGCGGTATCGATGTACGATTTTGTGAGCATCGGTGTTCGCAACTGGTTCTGCAAGATCTGAAATACGTGCATTAGAAACAGAAATGTATGAGTTTGCACCAGTTTGGAATACAAGTTCTTCGCCTGTAGCGATAGTATTATTCGCTAAGGTCAGTTCACCAACAATAAGTGATGTCAGACCTTCAAGTGTAAAAGTATTTCCACTGTTACCAATAACAGTATTACCAATGGTGATATCATTTGTGAAAATGACACCATTAGATGCGTAGAACTGATCTGGGTTGAATTCTGTGCCTGCAAAAACAGTAACGTGACCGAACTGATCGATTTCTACGTTTCTTACAAATTGTAAGACATCATTGTTTGTGCTAATTTCACCAGAAGTGTTTGCGTGAACAATGGTAATATTTGCAGTTTCGATGTTGCGAGTATTTGCATCTTCTGGAAATAGAATAACACCATTACCAGAAGAGAGCGTGGCAACATAGGGACCAACCGTATCAACACCAAGTGTAACGGAATCTGGGGTGATGAGGGGTTTTTGTTCGCCTTCTAGAACCGTTGTGACGGATCTTTCTGGTGAGTCACCTACTACGACTTTAATTGCCATGCGTCTAGACCTCTGTTACTGTATCTACAACAAAAGCAAGTCCCTCAAGAATTTTAGACATTTCCCCAGATTGTTTTCGCATCAACACATCATATTGGTACTTCCCTGGCTTTAACGTTCTTGTTTGCGTATCAGTTAACACAAGTGTAACCAAACCCGCAACCTGAGTACTTTTTTCTACTGTAAAGCTTGTTAGTGGAGAGGACTCTGAATATACTTTACGAATATCCGCAAAGAAATCGAGCACAGAGATTGGAAGCGGATCGTCGTCACCATCGAATAAAGTTAATTCGACACGAAAATCCGTTCCTTTGTCTATGTAGATGTTTGCTGTTGAGGCCATTCCATTACTCTTTTTTTATTTTATTTATATAATAGACTCAGAGCAATTAAGTACCCCACACTACCGTTCCTGCAGAGTCTCTGATGATTAACGTTCTGTTTGATGGGTCTTGATGAGAACCAATCAATGCACCCCCTGCAAAGAGGTTACCATCCGCAGTGATATTTTCCAAATATAATGTATCCGCATTTGTATTATAGAAGAAGTTCTGTTCGCCACCAGTGTTTGGACCAGTCGTTGCGTAGATAGTTCTTGCACCAGAACCGCCAGGCACAAATGTTACAAACATATTAGATGATTCTAAACCAGTACCATATATGTTGGCAACATCAACAGTTGCAGCAGAGTTACCTGGCCCTGCAGGGCCCTGCAAACCATCAGTACCTTGTGCGCCAATCGAACCAGTTGCACCTTGTGCACCAATTTCACCTTGGATTGCTTCACCTTGAACACCTTGTGGACCAATTTCCCCGATATCACCTTGGAAACCACGTGGTCCTTGAATACCATCAGCACCCGAACCCGCTGGACCTGTGGCGCCTGTATCACCCTGAACACCTTGAACACCTTGGATACCCTGTGCGCCATCACCTGTAGGACCCTGTAGACCTACACCAGTTGGTCCTTGGAAACCACGTGGTCCTTGAACACCATCTGTACCAGTACCTGCAGGACCTTGGAAACCACCGTCCCCCTGAACACCTTGTACACCTTGGAAACCTTGAATTCCATCTCCATTAGTACCATCAGCACCTTGAATACCCTGAGTACCCTGTGGACCTTGGATACCTTGCAAACCGCCAGTACCTTGTGATACTGGTCCTTGTGTACCTTGTACACCTTGGATACCTTGTACACCAAATCCACCTTGAGCTGCTTCACCTTGTGTACCTTGTGGACCAACATAACCTTGAACACCTTGGATACCAGTGCCGCCACCGCCGCCTTGGAAACCTTGAACACCTTGAATACCCTGAGTACCTTGGTTACCTTGGTTACCAAATCCAGTCGCACCTTGGAAACCAGATGTACCTTGTGGACCTTGGACCCCTTGTGAGCCGGGCGGTCCAGGCAAACCACCTGCACCCTGTGCGGTTGGACCTTGCGGGCCCTGTAAACCTTGCACACCTTGGATACCTTGTGGTCCAAGACCACCTTGCGCACCAGCACCACCAAGATCACCTTGGAAACCACGAGCGCCTTGGAAACCTGCAACACCCTGAGATCCTAGACCAGAAGGACCTTGGAAACCAACACTACCTTGGAAACCATCAGCACCCTGTGGACCTTGTGGGCCTTGAACCCCAGTCCCACTTGAACCTTGTGTGCCCAAACCACCTTGGATACCTTGAACACCTTGTGTACCTTGTTGTGCAATACCCTGCACACCTTGAATACCTTGTGCGCCAATAGAACCTTGAAGTCCGTCTGCACCAGTCGCACCCTGTACACCTGCACCAGTAGAACCACCACGTGTGAACGTAATTATGATGTCTTCGTTATCATTGAATGCAGCACCATTACCAGTTAGGTAATTAACTTCAAATGTCCAGTAACCAGTACTGTCAGTAATATCTTCGTAATCAAAGACAAAGAAGTTGTTTGGATCTGCTTTACGCATGATCTTCAATGTACCCTTGACAAGACCTGTTACAGTATCAAGAGATGCATAATAGTTGTCTAGGTTTGCAAAGTTATCGTCACGTTCGTCAATATAGATTTCTGTAACTGCAGAAGGAGTTGCGTTGTTGAATCTGATATCACCGACTGCAGTATTGATTGCAGTTGTACCAGAACCGTCGAATGTATAATCGAAGGTTGCACCACCAAATCCGCCAGAATCACCTTGAATACCTTGGAACCCCTGTGTTCCTTGCGGTCCTTGTGGTCCTTGTGGTCCCAAATCAGAAATTGAAAGAATTCCAACCATACCCGCATGGTTAGAACATTGATAGTATAATGTGTCTGGTGCGTTGTATGGAACTCTAAATGTGATAAGACCAACATCAACACCGTTGTTTGTTACACCAGTAGTATATTGGTTACCTGTACCAGTACCTGGCGCAGTTTTGATGTAGAATGGGTGACCAGATGCATTGACGTTAAACGTGTATGTGAAACCCCTCAACAATTGTAGTGTTGGATTGTTGACGCCGTCTACTTCATATGCAATATTACCTACATTGGTAACTTCAAAGACACGAGATCCCTCTTGTCCCTGAATACCTTGGAAGCCTTGGAAACCTTGTGTGCCCTGACCACCTTGAATACCTTGTACACCTTGGATCGCTTGACCCTGCACACCTTGGAAACCTTGTGTGCCTTGAACGCCTTGGACGCCTTGAATACCTTGCCATCCCTGCACACCTTGAATGCCTTGGAAACCTTGAATACCAGTTTCACCTTGAACACCAGTGTCGCCTACTGGACCAGCGGGAATGAAAGAAACAATCGCTTCGTCACCGTATCGTGCAGTCGCATCTAACCAAGAGTTAGTGTTTGCGCCGCCCGCACCCAAGAATGATTTTTCGATGAATGTAACATCAAACCAACCATTATCTTCATATCCAGTTGGTGGAGCCCATGTCCAGTCATTAATTTCGTAGATAATAACTTCGAAGTCATTTGTTGCAGTATCACGTGGAGTTCTGATAACAAGTTGACCTTTTGGAGTACTTGGATTTCTGTCAATATAATTGAAGATATCATCTAGTCTTCTGTTACTATCAGAAGGTTTATCGTCAAACCAAATTGTGTCAACTGCATAAACGTTTGCAGCACTTGGAGTGTTTCCTTCAGACAGACCAAATTTACCAACGCCTGGGAATGTATTACCAGAGGTTGGGTTCAATTCCCATTGGAATGTCAATCCACCGTAAGAACCTTCAAAACCTTGAAGTCCTTGAACGCCTTGCACACCCTGTACGCCTTGAACACCCTGAGAACCGCCATCGCCCTGTAAACCAGTCGCACCTTGAATACCAGTCGTACCTTGTGGGCCTTGACGACCCTGCACACCTTGTGTGCCTTGGACACCTTGAACACCTTGGGTTCCCTGTGGACCCTGAGTACCTTGAACGCCTTGCGTACCTTGGATCGCTTCACCTTGCCAACCCTGTGTACCTTGTACACCTTGGAATGCTTGTGGGCCCTGAGTACCTTGAACGCCTTGCGTTCCCTGCACGCCTTGCGTTCCTTGAGGACCCTGTACACCCTGACCTGCGAATGCACCATCTGTACCTTGATTACCTTGTAAACCCTGCGTACCCTGTGGTCCTTGGGTCCCTTGGACGCCTTGCAAACCTTGTGGGCCTTGAGGACCCTGTAAACCTTGTGTGCCTTGATCGCCTTGTAAACCTTGGGTTCCTTGTACGCCTTGAATACCTTGGTTACCTTTATCACCTTGGATACCTTGGAAACCCTGTGTACCTTGAACGCCCTGAAGACCTTGGAATCCACGGAAACCACGGAAACCTTGTACACCCTTTGCACCTAAGTCACCCTGTGTACCTTGTGTTCCCTGTACGCCTTGAAAACCTTGTACACCTCTAAATGTACCAATGTTAATCCAGTTAACGCCGTCATATATCCAAAGTTCTTCATCCGCATCATCGATGACACCGTCACCAACACTTGCGGATGGGAATGCAGTATTAAGAGTTGCTTGTGGATCACCGCCCGCATCTACATCTGGTACAGAACCAATGATTGTGAAGCCTGGTCCATAATTACCTTGAACACCTTGTGTACCTTGGTTTCCTTGTATGCCAACAGCCCCTTGCACACCTGCAACTGGCAACCATGCCGTTCCATCCGAATATCGGATTTCGTCGGTAATCGTGTAAATTACCGAACCTTTAAATGCAGCAGGATCTAACTGCGCTGGATCTTGTGGGATACCATTACCAATCGTGTAACCACGACCAGTAAAAGTGCGAAACCTAGTCGACATCGTATTCCTCCGATTGACCTATCGTATATGACAAAGTTGCAGTAATTGCAAGGTTTGCACTACACCTGGCTTGTAACAAATCACCAGATGCAAAGAATTGACCATTGATAGGAATCGGAATAGTATCGTATGAGGGCACTGGTAATTGTTTAATTAGATCAAATGTTAATGAATTATCATATCTGTAAATTTGCACATCAACTGAAACCGTATTTGCACTAGTGTTGGTTAAAATGAGAGGGGAAATAACTTCCCCAATCCCTGGCTCAATAGTTTCAGAACCACCAAACACAAGTTCGGGAACTCTAAATTGAGGCACAGTTATAATCGGAAAATATTCCGTTGTCAAAACTTTATTGAAACCAATAGGATACGCATCGGGCGCCTGAGAGGTAACAATGACTGTTATACCAGTATTTGCATCTTCATATTGTGTAAATGACATTTCTCTTTCCTTTTATACTACGGCTCTAGAGTTCGAAGCACGTCTTGCGAGTTTACGAACCGAAGAGGTAAATGGTCTACCTTCAATTCGACCTGTTCTACCGTTAATTCTCAAACCTCTTGCGAAGTACTGGTTGTTCAATTCATCAGCACCCGACCATCTTACACGTCCACCGTCTTCTGAAAGAACCGAAGAAATCGCAGAAGTCGCAGGACCAAGGTTTCTAAAGTTCAGTGGCAACGCAGTTCTGTTAACACCTGCAGCACCACCGTTAAACTGGTGCGCAATTGATTCAACAAGTGAACCGAATGTCAACACATCTGGTTTCAAGACGTTGTCTTTCAGACATTCATCAAATAGAAGCGTAATCATTGCACTATGCTCTGCATCTGGTGAATAGTTCGCAATAATAAAGTCTCTCATCTTATCCCATGATGCGTAGAACGCATATAGAAGATCCGTATTGTTTGGACCATCATCAACCCATGCACTTCCATTCCAATAGTATATAGTTCCTGCGTAGAAGTTGATATTTACATCATCAGAAACAATATATGCGTGATTCTTTTTCAAGGTCACATTTGGATTAGTCTGCAAATCATTACGAGCAGAAATACTTGGGACTGTTCCTTTGAAGATCAACCCTTGTGTCTGTGGGTTGAATACTGGGAACACGTGTTGTCCTTTTTGGTCAAATAGAGACTGCGAGAATGTTCTAGTCGCTTTTGTAGACCCTCTCTGACCTGTATTCGGATTAACGAATTTAACATCATTCACAATCGTCTGCAACAAGTTGCCCGCATCACGTCTAGTCAAGTTAATGTCAACAAATTTATATTCTGCATTAACAAATCTAACAACATCATACTGCAAAGGACCACGTTTTGATAGCAAGATATCTGCTGCATCTCTAAAGGGTTTTTGAACCCAACCATAATCTGGTTCATCAAGTTTTTGTAGTTCTTTTGTATCTTTATTTATCTGAGTTAGATAGAACATATTTGCAAGTCCGACAACTTTTGCTGCTTCGACCTCAGTCGCAGTTTCAGACTTAATTTTTTGACCATCATACTTACCTTGAACAATATCTGCACAAATCTTACCAAGATGACGATAAGACTTCGCAGTTGCAACACGTTGATCTTCTGGGATACGATATACTGAGTTCCAGAAGTAGAACTCTGCGTTCCAACGAGATGCAGTGTTACCACCGTAGTTCAAGTCATAAGAGAATGCATCTACCAGATAACCAACATCACGACGACACTTAGACTTGTTATAGTCAAGTACATCAAACTCAGTGTTGATGAAGTGGATCATGTCATCTGCAAGTTGAACTGTATTGTCTTCAATCTCACCAAATGCAGTTACTACTTCACTGTCAACCCATGCAGTATTTGGAGACTGCAGTGTTGGGATTGGGGCAAGACTATCTTCACGGATCACATCTTCTACGATACCAATCAGAGATACAACTTCTGCACCTTCTGTTGCAGTCGCAGGTGTACCTGAGATGTCTTGTGCAGTAGAAGTGATTGTTGTGTTAGTTGTATCGATCTCTTGAACGATATCAGACATCAACAATTTCATTGTGCGATAAACATCTGCAGTCTGTCTGCGAGTATCTACAGGAAGGACACTGACGCCATTTTCAAAGTAAATTTGCGCAGCAATTCGAGATGCATAGTTTGTTTCGTACTGAACATCATGTGATGCAGCATCAACCAAGAAGCCCATGTCACGACGACACTTAGCACGTGGGAAGGACAATCCATTCCACTCACGTCCAACATATTCAATAACATGTTTGGAAAGAGTTTCTGATTCGTCTTGGATCAATGTTTTAGATGCAATATAGTTCTGTGGAGTCCAAGAAGTATCTGGTGCAACTCTTGCAGGGATCTTGGATGGATCTACATCATCTGCAGCATCCGCAATCATGTTTGCAAGTTTCATTGCTTCACCCTTAAGATCCGCACGTTCTGGATATACTGCAGGTAGATGACGTTTATCTTGATGGATAAAGTTACCTTCTACATGAACAATCGCATCGTACTGTGCAGATACAAATGTATGAACCCCAGTATAGTTGGTTGCAGCACCAACATTCATAGTGATTGTAGTTGCATCAACTGCAGTAATTACTACTGGTTTATTGAAGAACGGATCTGTCGCACGTGGGTGTGAAATGTTCACTGTAGCACCTGCAGGTGCAACACCACAAGAGAATGTGATCGATTCTGGTGCAAACATAATTGCATCACCAACTTTCAATTGGTGTGTACCAATAGTTGCGACAAACACACCAGTTGCAGGGTTGTATGTTGCAGTAGTTGGAGTAAATCTTGTCAACTTCTGAATAGTTGGTTCGACATCTACTCTCATCAAAATGGTTTCAATTGTTTCTCCAAGATGTTTGAACGCTTCACGTGTTGGTTTGCGTTGTGACATTGGAAGAACATTGATTGCATTTTCGAAGTATGCAAGTGCATTTTTATGAGTTGCAGAGTTACCATCGTATTGCATATCGTGCGCAATACCATCGATGATATGACCTAGATCACGACGACACTTAGTTTCGTTATATGCAAGACCGTTGTACTCTTCTGCAATGTGGTTCAAAATTGCACCCTGCATTGCACCCTGTTTCTTAGTGATAAGATCATACATTCTCTTATCTTGTGGGTTATTAGCAATTGCGAATGCATAGTTGTCTACGACTGTAGGTAGTTTGTCAATATCGTTTTCATCAATCGCATCTACTACGATAGACATCAAAGAACTCACACGTGCACCTGTTACAGCATTCGCTGCAGTGGTTGTTGTGTCTTGGTTCTGTGCGTTACCAGAAGTCTTAGTTACTGCAATGTTTTGAACGATCTCATCTGCGATTTCTGAAAGACGGTTGAATACGCCTCTTGTTGGTTCACGTTGATCTACAGGAAGAACACTTACTGCATTCTCAAAGTATAGTCTCGCAGTGTTTACAGAAGACTGGTTACCACCTTGTGAGATATCCCAAGAAACTGCGTCTACGAAGTAACCGACATCTCTTGTACACTTAGCAGTATCAAAAGTCAATGAAGGATGGTTCAATGCCAACCATGCAAGAGCTTCTGCTTGTAAGAATGTTCTGTTATTTTGTAGAATAATTCTTGCATTTACTCCATCTGGATCACCACCCTGTAGGACTGATGGCCATACTGGAACTGGGTTAGACACTTCACCAGTCATAATTGCGATGATCGTATCAAAGTTCGCTTTGATGTTATTTTCTACAATATATGTGTCATCATATGGAGACAGTGCAATCTCTTCAGTTCTTGCAGCTTCTACAAGTTGATCTCTGATATAACGCAGACCGCCAACCATCTCACTTAACTGTGCCCACTTGACTTCATTTGCACCAGTTGTACCACTTACATATGCAAGACCAACTTGAATCAATGGTTGTGCACCGGCAATAGAACCAGACTGTTTAACCGCATCTAGAATAAATCCAGTGTCACGGAAACACTTGTCACCATCGTATGTGAAGTATCTGTCGTTTAGATATGCAACAACTTCTTCGATCAAGAACTTACGGTTTGCATGGATCTGATCACGTGCGAATGTACGTAGAGGTGTATACTCAGGTGCACCAGAAATTGCAGGAATGTTTTCATCTGTACGATCATCTACAACACCAGATATAATCTTAATAAGATCTTCAATGCGTTGTCCGACACTTACAGATGTTGCAGTTCCAGTCTTGTCTTGTTTCAAGAAGTTTTTAGTAACTTGTTTAACTGCATCAGCATCCGCACTTACGAATGTATGAGATCCAGTGTAACCATTTGGAATTGTGAACCCTGTTACAGTGAATGTGGTTGCAGTTGTCTGAGTAACCTTGATTGGACGTTCGAATGCATAATCAGGTGTACCTGCACCACCCGCAGCACGAGGATGCGAGATGTTTGTTACTACAAGAGTGTCTGTGTTTGCGCAAGAGAATGTGATTGACTCTTCTTCAAACCAGACAAAATCACCAACTTCAAGATCGTGAGATCCAACAGTAACTTCCATAACACCATTGTTTGCGTCATATACAACATCAGTTGGAGTGAAAGACTGTTTGAAGTGTGGAATAACAGTTTGTTCAAGTGCAACTTTTTCTGCAGACACCGCAAGGTGATCAAACGCAGCCTTAGTTGCATCGTACTGATAATCTGGTAGTAGGTTGATAGAGTTAATGAAGTATGCTTGTGCAGCTTTGATTGTTGCTTCATTTCCACCATACAGAAGATCTTCAGTGATCGCATCAATCAGATATCCACTGTCACGAATACATTTTGATTCTACGAAACCAATACCGTTATATTGTTCGTTGATGTATGTTGTAATTTCTGTCTGTAGTTTTTCTGTCAAACCGTTGATGATACCAGTTGCAACTTGGAATTCAGAAGCATAACCAGTCTCGCCTGGTCCAAATTCAAATGGAGAGAACTTATCAGTTGGGTCTTCCATTTCTGGTCCACCAACATTGTAGGACAATAGACCCGACTGTGCACCTTCGACACCACCAGATCCGCCTTTTACAACACCTTCACGTGCAGTGGATCCACCACCAACGATGGTTCCTTTTGCAGATGTTTGATAGAATTCTGTACCAACATCATTTGGTTCAACTGGGTTTGGATATACAGGCGCATCTAGTTCAATTGCATCAGATACGATGTTGATCAAGTCTTCTACACGTTGACTCATGAAGTCAGAGAAGTATTTCTTAACCGCTCCTGCAGTTGCAGAAACAAATGTATGTTCTTCTTGATAACCATTTGCATCACCAACATCCAACGTAATAGTATTTGCAGTTGATGCAAGAACCTTAATTGGTTTTTCATACGCAGGATCTGTTGTACGAGGATGAACGATATTTTGTGCAGGCGAACCACAAGACAATGTGATTGACTCAGGATCAAAGATGATGTAATCACCATTTGAGAATGAGTGAGTTGCACCAAGATCGATATTCATGATACCAGATACTGGATTGTAGTTTACATCGATTGGTGTATATTCTACATTAGTCCATGTTACAGGAGTTTCTACGTTACCAGTTGTAGGAGTGACAGTCTCATTACGTGCAAGTTTCTTCGCAACACTTGCGATATGCATGAACGCTTCTGCAGTGATTGCTCTTTGATCTGCAGGAAGAATAGAAACCGCATTTTCGAAATAAATTCTTGCGTTGTTAATAGACGCAACATTCGAACCATGTTGGATGTCAAATGATGCAGAGTCAACTAGGTAACCAACATCTCTCTCACACTTCGCAGCATCGTAAGTTAGAGATGGGTAGTTCGCAGTAATCCATGCAGTGATTTCAGCTTGTAGGAATGCTTTGTTAGACTGAAGAATACCACGAGTATTCAGTGCATCATTAGAAACATAAGAGTCACCGAAGTTAATTGTAGCTGCAGCGCCCGAACCATTTGTGATGATGTCGATGATTTCATCGAATGCATCATTAGAAC